>Ga0056128_1005188_pt1 | contig 16368 bp, 8 predicted proteins | sample WorMetLIZISLAND2_FD_71113 | JGI IMG/M metagenome (GOLD analysis project Ga0056128, IMG submission 71113) | Marine gutless worms symbiont microbial communities from Max Planck institute for Marine Microbiology, Germany - Olavius geniculatus... ... | reverse complement strand
GGGTGGAAGCAAGAGAGCTTATGAAAAGTTGGACGCATGGACAGACGCACGCACGCACGCATGGACACTCAAGTGATTTTATACTCTGTCCAATGCTATGCACTGCGTTGGACAGACAAAAATACTGTGTTAGATCAATGATGAACTGTAAATGCAGAGAAGTAGCTGAAGTGCAAGAAAAGTGTGAGTCTAGTTTACCTATCAGTGGATTCAGTACAGTTTGCTCAGGTTGCTTGTATGGCAACAACCGATCATCGTCATAGCCGATATTCAGCCACGAATCTGACATTATGCTCTGTCACAGACACAACATTGATTAGTAGGGCCCACAGTTTTCCGCGGAAAATTTTGCCAAATGACGCGGGCCAGTTTCCAAAATTCCGCGGCTTACTGCAGTCAAATTGTCCAAATTCCACGGCTCACCGCAGCCATCCATATGGGAGAAAACTGAGCTCTATTCTGTTCAGACATTTCCACTATTAAAGATTGTCATTGTGTTAGTTACGCTAACAACAAGAAAATTATCAATCTTTTTTCTTTTTAAAAGTGCTATCTGTTAAGCTGCATTGTTTGTTTCATATGATTTTGCCATATTGTGGCAGAGCTATTTTAGAGCACACAGTTTTAGGCAGTTCAGTTTAAATTTTTCCGTCACATTTCATGATAAAATTGTGTCATCAAGCCAACAATCGTACTAATTGCTAGTCGTTTCTGAACTTTTTTTGCGAAAATCCGCAGATAAATCAAAATTCCGCGGAAAAGGGCAAATTCCGCGGCTTGGCTCGAAAATCCACGGCCCACGGGAAACTGTGGGCCCTAGTGATTAGTCACTGTCGGTCTACAAGTCTAGCAATAAGTACCTACCTAGCACTAGACATCAAATCACAGTCATATTCAGCATTCAGCAGGCAATGCAAAAAGCACACATCGTCTAAGGTTTCATCACTTAAGCAGAATTTAAAACAAATCTTTTGCAATTATTGTATAATCAAAAACATTTCACCCAATTCCAACTGCTCTGTTCAAAACTGTTCCACTCTGAATGAGATAAGACACAGCCAACTGGTGGTGGAGTTTATGTGATTTTTACAATTCACAATATAGCAAAATTTAACTCCTTTTCAGAATAAAACTTGCCATGTCATACAATTTACGGTGCTTATGTGCATTGCAAACTATTCAATTTTATGCATGACTTACTTCTAAACTGGCTCGTTTCATTGGATTCAGTACAAGGAATTTCTTCAATAGATTTTCACAATCAGTTGACATGTAGAATGGAATGCGATATTTGCCACGCAGAACCCGCTCCCGGAGTTCCTGTCAATGATATATCAACAAAATAAATGGTTAACCAACATCAAGAAACATCTAAATATTGGATTATGTCAGATACTGCTTATACACACTAGTAGGACTGGTAGCGTTGTGCACTCAATTACAACTAGAAAGCAGTCAAAGCCCGCACACCTCCGCCAAGGCAATGTTGTTCGCTAGGTGGCAGCACCATCTTCGATTTTGCAGCGGTTTCCCTTATCCCCCACTGAAAGCAATGGTAACGAAAATTTCAAAGTGATCCAGAATCCAGGATTCCTTCCGGATCACCCCCAAAATTGAATCACTGGTATTTTGTGCCATTCCCGACATACCCTCAAAATTTCACAAAAATCCGTCCATAACTTTTTAAGTTATCTTGCTAACACACAGACAAACAGACAGACAGACAGACAAACAAACAGTCTGGCAAAAACATTACCTCCTTGGCAGAGGTAATAAACATGTGACATCCATTTGGCAATTTCAAGAAAGTGATTATTAGTGAGGATCTCCTAAGTTTCTCTCCTAAGTTCCATGCATGATGATCTGACTACCAAGCTTACCGGTACATGTGTTTGTGGGTCACTTTGGAATGATAATTAACACGATAAATTATACAAAAACTGCACATGTTGTAATACCTTCAGATTTTGTCCATCGAATGGCAATGATCCACTAACGAGTGTGTAAAGAATAACTCCGAGACTCCAAACATCAACTTCAGGACCATCATATTTCTTGCCTGAATAAGAAACACTTTCATGATGCACCACATAACAACAATTAGTGAATATCGACATATTTTTAACAAAACAATTGTTATTAATTCATTTCGTTACACAGGCAAAAGTACAAAAAAAACTACGATCACAACTCACTAAATGAGACAGAAAAATGGCAAAAGTAGTCAATAATACAAACCCTGAAAGAGCTCGGGAGCAGCATAAGGAGGGCTGCCACAGAAAGTGTCCAGCTTATTGCCAAACGTGAACTCATTACTGAATCCAAAATCAGCAATTTTAATGTTCAGGTCTGCATCAAGCAGCAAATTTTCCGCCTGCACAAACATACAAATAATAACTTCTAATTGGTGTCATCAGTACATTAACTCATAGCACAACAGTTTTAGTAATTTTTAAGAAAACTATAAACAATGACAACATAATTTCAGTTTTAACTTTCAGCTACAGTCATTTCACTAATCCAATCCACTACAAGACTGGTATGTTTTAGCACAAGCATTCCAATGCCATAACTTGAGTGCATTTTCTGCAATACATTTCTCTTATTATACAAATGCGAAAAACTACTTTTGCTTTTTTAAGCATAACTAGCCTGACTTTTACTCCTTGCACGCTATGCTCCTAAAGCAGCCAAGAGGAGTACATGAAATCAGTGTAATATTGACGACTGACTAATGACTGACGACTGACCTCCCTTCCTGGAAGAGCCTTCCAGAAAGAACTTCAAATGGTCATATCTCAGCAACCAATCATCCGATCCACTTCTGGTTTGGTTGTAGGATGCGGTAATCAGGGTCAGCCAATTTAAAAGTGCTATTTATATCTACGCTTAACTGGCCCTCGTTGCCGTGGCAACAAAATTTGGGACAAAATAGGCTATAACTCGGCTTGTGTAAAAGATATTTGCGCGATCTTAGCATCTGTAAGGAAGTTTTCGGGATCTGGCTAGTGGCCATCAAATGTTGCCAATCAAATTTTACCCGACCCATCCTTGTTGCCATGGCAACGAATTTCGAGACAAAATGGGCTATATCTTGGCTTCTGTAAGAGGTATCTGCAAGATCTTTGCATCTATAGAGAAGGTTTCTGGGGTTGGGGCATCAAATGCTGTGAATCAAATTTTACTTCCAACCTACCACCATTGCCATGGCAACAAAATTTGAAACAAAATAAAAAATCATTCAACTTGTATAAGAGATATGTTCCAGATATTTAGTTGTAGCTGTAGCACTAACAGTAGTAGCAGTAGTAGCAGCAGCAGCAATAGGATTTGCGGCATCCGCATTTAATGTGTGCGGAGTATACATTAGATTGATTACAATCTACAGTATTCCTTGTTAAAATTTAACCTAAGTTCATCAGTGTAAAAAAAATTTCACAGGCAGATAGCAGTCATTGTCCATCAAAACTCTGAAGAAAGTATGTTACTATGGTGAGTAAGTGAGTAGGGTTTAACATCCCGCCCGACACAGTATAGGTCATTTCGGGGACAGCCTTTGCAGGCAAAATTGCACATACACATAATAACAAAACAAAAAGTTTAACCTTTATGAAACACAAAACACAAATAACTAAACCTAAAATTGTAAGAACTGCCAATTATAATTCTGCATATGAAACGATAATAGCAGTTCTAATAATCTTCTGTGTTATCCTCCAGACAGTCATCAATGCGATAATGCTGTCTATTGGAGGACAGGGGGCTATGCTACTATACAAAAACAATACGGACACAAACAGTTAAAAACTGACCACTAGTTAAACTGCAAAAGAAAAACATTATTTTTTCCTACAAGGTTGCAAATGCAGTTCAGCCAACCTTGAGATCTCGGTGGACAACACTCTTCTGATGACAGTACTGAACAGCGGACAAAATCTGCACATTACACATTAGTGATATTACGATCCATTGCATACTGCGACACATACTACAAATAATCATGTACATTAGATTAGTGATGTGCAGCATTAACCGTTTCAAAAACCGAGTAATCGATTGCAATTACAAATACAGACATAATGGGTATAAATCACATCAACTACTACTTATTTCGCACTTGATCTTGCCGCTGCCGATTCATTTGAGTGGTTTTTTTCTAAAATGTCCCAATATCATAGTATTGGCATCAGTAGTCACAGCAAAAACAGATAACAGTTACCCAGATGTGAAACAGGGTAATGAATTCTGAAACCGGGTCCGACTACCTGACTTTGCTAAAATCACTAATGCACACATGTTTTGAGCAAGTAGGCTAACTGAAAGAGTTAGGACATCAATCAACATCAGCTGTTTTGTGTCATTACAAATACAAACTTGTAATATTAAATATATAATCCCATAAAACAACAATGAATGAAAATGCACACGAAAACTCTTAATTACACAGTCACTATATCCAATGAATCTGTCTCATAAGTGCAGTAAAAAATCTGACGGAAGTCCACTTAAACTACCACAGACCAAATGACGTTGATACACTACACCATGTTTTAAAAAAACAGTCAAAATGGTTCTTCTCATAACTTTGTTAAATTTTCACCAACTTTGATAATGTTTGGCTCAAAGATGGCCAAGATGTTAGAATTGTGTAAAGTGGACTTATTTTCCACCTCACCTAATTTATGTCAACGCATTAACATGTGAAACACAAATGCACCAAATTGTTACATTTTGCATCGATTATTTGTATCCGATTGCTCACCTTTGCATCATCAGTTTGACAGATAGCGCCATATGATTTACAAATTTTGTGGTATTAAATATTTTAATGTGAAAATAGCAGACAACAAAACAGCTGACCGATGAGCTTCAAACATGTCTAAACGATGAGTGAATGCAATTTGATCAGTCAACCTTTAATTCTGCTAACAGCTGGTGGTGTTGCATCTAAGCCATTGTGTATGCTGGACACATTTTGGGCATGAACTCTGATAATTTGCAAGTGAGATATTATAGAAACTTGCAATTCTGCCAAATGATGTAGGCCTACATTTCACTTATTGTGTGCTTAATAAAGTCATTACAATGTTTACTGGAGACAACAGCTCAGCATTATGCAAAATTGGAGCATCTGTGTTTCACACGGTAGTGCGCTGACATACATTAGGTGAAATGGAAATTGAGTGTGTCTTACACAATTCTATCATCTTGACCATCTTCGTGTAAAAAAATTATCAAAATCGGTAAAAATTTGACGTAGTTATGACAAAAACAATTTTGACTGTTTTTTTATGGACCACGGTGTATATGTGAAACAAATGCCTGTTCTTAACTACAGACAAAAACACCATATATGAAACAACATCTGTTCTTAACACACTACATCTTCTCAGGTCAAGATTGCTCCAAGGAGAGTTTAGTAAGCATGTTGCATTCTCTTTCAGTTCACATCGAATAATGAAATTATCAGCACAGTGTTACAGCACACGTCAATTACTGCAGTATTCTACTTGTATTTTACAATATAATACAATACTCTACACAGTACCATCTGTCTCATAAATTGAGAATGCCATAGAATGTGAACTCTAAAACAAATAGAACGGTCTGTTTAATCACCTCTGGTAGAAATACCAATGACAGCATCTGTAAGGTAAAGCACGTTAACTCACCTGTCTGAACTTTGACCTTGCTTCTTTCTCCTTCATTCTGCCATGTGCCACCAAGTAGTCAAACACCTCACCTAAAGTTTGCCAAAGAACAATTTACTTTTCATGACAATAAACACAGAAACTTAAACAAGATGACCCTCAACGGGGGTATAATGCACAGATGGGGTGCTATACATAATGTTTAGTACCACACATTTGTCACACAATTAGTTCTGTGAGAAAGTGATCCAAATCAAAAACAATCAAGAAACTTGATAATGCAATGGTGTTAGCAATGGTAAACAACAAAACTAATCGACCATCCTACCTCCACTGGCATACTCCATCACCAGATATAACGTCTTATCAGTTTCAATCACTTCAAACAACTTCACTGCGATAAACAACATACAAAAAGCTTTTAATGGTGTGCTGACATAGTGCTCTCAACAACAACAAACGCTGCTGCTGCAGCTAGTACTATTATTCCTAATTCATCAATTTCTGCTTAACAAGCCAACTTCTCCAAAGTTACTTCATGAGAGGTCAAGGCTCCAATAACTTTTACACTGTGTTTCATAAAAAACCGGACCCTGAAACTTCTTGTTATAACTTCAAGAAAACTGCTTTAATATCGAAAAAACGTTAGTACAAGCAATCTACACATACGACTAGTTATAGTAAATGTTCAAAATGTTGTCCTTTGGCCTTGACGCAGGCTTTGAGTCATTTTCTTCACTGGTCAATGGCCTCGTCCACAATTGTCTATTCCAAGTCAGCCCAGACTGTACAACTGTCATCTGCTGTTGCTGCCATGGAAACCGTGCAGGTGTTACTCAACCCATACTAAACTTTTCAAGCACAATGAATCTGAAACTGAATGGCAGTGCACTATGTGAAAAATCATTTTAGGCGAACTTATTTTGATAGATTTATGCTGACCTGCCTTAGGGGTCCGGTTTTTTATGAAACACAGTGTACAGTTACTGCACTTCTCCAAGTCACTCACAGTGAACTTTTAATAACTGTTTGAAAACTATTAGTAATATACAATGTAGAGTTAATTAAAAACTGCATTCGAGTTTTAGAAAGTAAGTAAGTGTGTCCTGAAACGAATTAATTTATGAATCAGTACTTCATCTTTCAGTACAACTGGACTGAAATAACTGTACTATCAACGCATACATCAAGTGCATTTAATTTAGAGCAGCACCATACCAATGTTAGGATGATCCAACATTTTCATTATTTTAACTTCCCGAAACAACTGCAACACGACAAAAAATCAGCTTTGACATCTAACTTCAGTCTAATGACCATTCAGAATAGTGAAAAAACACATAGCAAGAAAAACCACAATTAACAAATGATTAATAACTACCGGTATTAGAATAATCGTTCACATTATTACAAAGCAGATACTGCTGAGTGGTGACATAAGTGATTTGCAGCATTACCCATTTTAGAAACTGGGTACCCGGTTACAATTACCCAGATACCCAGATGCGGATTTAACTTTCAAGTAACTGAAGAAAAGACTAAACACTTCAATGACATATGCATACCCTAATTTTAAACCAATATTTTTCTTCGCAAAGCTAGATTTTTCATATAAAACGTCAATAATGTGTTTATGACATCAAATATATACATGTCCATCAATGCCACAAAGTCACAAGAAGTGCGATTTCTATTGTTTTCGTCAGTATTTAGTCCAAAAACGAGTATCAGTTACATGGATTTAAAACCGGTTACCCAGTTCTTCCACAAATCACTAGATGACACTATCACAAACTGAAAAGTCAAAAGTGTTAGTGAGTGAGTAGGGTTTAACGTCCCACCTGACACAGTATAGGTCATTTCGGGGACGGCGTTTCCAGGTGGAATAAACACAAACACATAATAACGAAACAGTAAGTTTAACCTTTACAGAAACACAAAACACAAAATACAAACAAACAAGCTAAACCTAAAATTGTAAGAACACCATTATACGAGTGCATATGTAATTAACAATAATGGTAGTTCTAATAATCTTCCTTGTTATCCTCCAGACAGTCATCAATCAAAAGTGTTAACTACCACCTAACTGGCAATCTGCGGTATAAAGCAGCCTTGATGCTCACTAAAGAAAAATCATGTGTTTACAACTATCAAAACAATACACAAATATGCCACCAACCTTCTGCAGGCTTGATGAATTCAGTTGAGTTTTATCAATAATTTTAATGGCAACCTGCCAAACATGAACACAAACAAAGAAGCAAATAACAACTCGAGTAAAGTGCCAACATTTCTGTCCAACTTCTCATTATGGGCAAGCAGCAGTACAGTTCAAATATCAACAGCACATCAGTTTTTTGCCAAACTATTGACAAAATTCTACGAAAATCAATCAACGCATATCAACATTATCGCAAAAAAACAACTCCAAAAATAGCATTTTTAGCACATTTGGTCATAATGCAACCCTAAACTTTGACATCCTGACAAATAATTATAGTTAGTTTAACTGTCCATAAATGTACTAATGACAAAAGTTTGAAAAAAATTCATCATCACATAACCCCACCTCCTTGTCAGTTGGTACGTGCTTTGCTAATTTCACTTTTGCAAAGTTGCCTTTGCCAATTGTCTTAGCGAGCCGATATTTGCCAATGTGAGACTCTTCGGCTGTCGGTCGAATCCTTGGCGTTGACTTAGCACTTGATGAACTTACACTGTTCGCATGGGAAGTACCGCTCCTACCACGACCAACATTACCATCTTCTGTTTGCTGTAAAAACAATCAGCACATGCTCAAGATTTAAGAACTACACTACCTGTACTTTGCGCATCATTACAATCCACTAAACAAAAACAGCATCTAGCCTGTAAAACATTCTGCTCCAGCCTTTTATAAATATCCACTTGTGGAAGACCCGGAGCTAACTCCAGAATAATTGACAAGTTGATCAGAAAATGGAAATAAACAAAAACAGCACTACTACCAGCACTACTAGTACAATTGACATGCACATGACACACTCAAAATAACCAGCACCAACACTCAAATAAATGTCAAATGCACCAACAGACCCTGATCACAGTGCCATGCCGATGGTTGGAAGGCAGCGATTCCGGCAAAGGTTGCAATGGAGTTGTCCGGTTTGGACCGCCAGTAGAAGACCGATTAACAGTTCCACCACCAGGCACTGGAAGCGTGCGACCACCAGATGACCCAGTCATCGACTGACGTGGTGTGCGTGGGCCAGTTGGTGTTGCACGATTCCGCATCTGAACCAATGGTACGGCTGCAGGCGAGGACTGCACTGGACTCCGACTGGAGACTGCAGTCCCTGGGCTTGTAGTTGTACTCGAACTCATCCTAATTGCTGCCACCTACGCTATGCAAATAAAACATACAAAACAAATCAGACGTCATTCACTTGCCCCTACAGTGGTGAGATGAACAAAGGGGGTGCCGATAAATACATGGCAGAACACAACTGTGATTTTCTTCATCCATCTTGCTCTACTCGCAAACCATACAAGCATCTGTCACTAAATCAAGTTAGAATAATTCAATGCCTTTATAGATAATCTATTGGCACCGGTCCAAAATACACCGACACCAATCTATTAGCAGAAGATGGGAAGCTGTACCTAAAATTCCGCAAAGTACACCTTCCCGCAGAAGACTCCATGTACAAACGGCAGCCACGCCCCCAGGATTCCCAACCCTAACCCCAATCCTAATCCTAACCCTAGCGCCCCTTGCCTAGCTATTGCTCTGTAGGCATGGCTGCCGTTTGTACCGGGAGTCTTCTCCTACTAGATAGCCCCTTCCCGAAATTATTATTCCAGCGCTTGGCTAGCCTACTGTTTAAGCCTTTCAATCTACGATCGGGCCAAGCGCTAGCCTTGTTTTACACGGCTCAGATCTCAGACAAGGCTAGCGCTTGGCCCGAGTATCGCAGCCCGTTTTCACGGATTTAACATTCACTGTGAAAAGCATTCACAGGCATATTACCTTATAATGTACACATTATACAAGACACGATTTGCGTCTTTCGCCAACGTCAATCGTCATGCTCAGAATTAAATAACCAAATAATCATCAATCATTTCCCTTCTTATGACCAAAATAGAAATAAAAATGGCCGCATAAACAGAATATTTATTTACGTTAATATAGAGGGGTTCGATTCCTTTAATTTGCTAATCTTTTAATACCACCTTCAACGTATCGAATTCGAATATAATATGTGTTTATGTGCCGTGTTGTTTCTTGTTTCCCACAGATATAGCACTGTTCGTCTTTCTGTCCATAGCTGAAATTCAACTTCAACATATTCGTCCTGACTTCAAACACTGTTCTGGAATTTTCCCATCTGAGATACTTCAGATAATTCTTTAACTCTGCATTAGCACCTGATATTTTAAGTTATCCAAATTGTGGGTCACTTTCAGTTTCTGCTTATGGGAGATATCACGAGCCCTGGGTGGCTGTTTATCCAGTCACCCAAGCAAGACATAGTGAAGATGATGAGAACAGCAAAATCAGACATGACAAAAATTTACAGAGCTCCAAAAGTATCATGATCAATGGCATCAGAAGCTGCAAAGACAGTAGTCAAGAACATTGTGTAACCATATTTTATACCACATAGTAAATAATGACCACAAACTCACACAGCAAAACATTCAGCCAACGGTATTCAAAAGCATTTCATTTTGTTTGTCAACAATAGTAATGGCAACTTGTTGTGCCATAACTAAGGACAATATAAAATCACGGAAACAGGGAATCACGGAAGCTGTAATTTTCATCAAATGCCGTGTTTTTAGCCAAAATCTTCTGATTTTGCGTTTTTACAGAATTTTATGTTTAATCAGCATAAGTTGAAGTTTATCGTGTGACTAACACAATAAAATATTTATTCTTGCCTCTTCTACCAAAGTCCGTGTGCTCTGTTAGGTCTATATTCTGGCTCAATATGGGAGTGTGACACCATCGTAGAAATACGTATTTTACAGCTCTGCAGCGACAAAATTTTACAACAGAAAACCTTCCAATGCATGAAATGACGGTTGTCAATGCTAAATGTTGCGTTTTATAAACTGTATAATGGTCTTGAGCCGCCTGTTTTGATTCTATGTCTTTGCCGTGATTTTATACTGTCCTTAGCCATAACAAAACTACATCAAAGTCTGTGTAGTGAGTAGTAAGTAAGTAGGGTTTAACGTCCCACCCGACACAGTATAGGTCATTTCGGGGACGGCCTTTACAGGCAGAATGCACACAAACACATAATAACAATAATAAACAAAAACTGGACTGACCAGAAAAAAAACACTATTCACCTTTTGAGTCAAACAGCACAAGCCTCAATTAACCACAGTTTAGTGTGACTTGCTGGAATTTGATTAACACAGACATACCATGAAGACCTTGATAAGAGGACTAATAACAAATAATAATAATAAATGCAGTAATATAAATATACAAAACTGAACAGTCAGAAACTGACACTCCATATGCCTCCACCCAACTGTGGGAAATCTATCAATGCACGAAAGAATGGCATTTTTACCACATTTGGTCCTGCTATGACCATAAACTTCTAAACCACAAACCTAAAATAGTTTATTATCTTGCAAAGATGCACCAGAGGAGATGAGTCTGGTGACTGAAAATACCCCCAATGCATACCAGATATATAACACAAACACTCACACACTGAAATACAGACAAATACATGAAAACAAACTACCTCCAGCTTTAAAACACTGGAGAAGACAGACTAAAAAAACTATCAGACATGGCCATGCCAACATGTCATATCTATGTTCGATTTTCCTCAAAACTCTGATGTTATTCACTCAGTTGTCAAAATGGCATAGGCCTAATGTTGGTAAGAAATATACCTGTTGGAGCAATAAAACCAGCTTTCCCTTCAAAGCCCAGGTAAGCCTGAATTAACGTCAGACTGTGCCTGTCTCTAGTTGGTGACGGAGTTCAAATAGTGCTGGAATTGGAATGAAATAATTTTAAGCAGCGCTTGAAAGTGCTGATGGTAGAAGCATTTCGAACAGATAATGGGATGATATTCCAGATGACAGGGAAAGTGCAGGAAAACGTGTGTGAGCCCATTTTAAAGCTGTATGAGAAACAGACAAAAGAAACTGCTCACCGGATCATAGTCAGCAACAAGGTAGCTTGCACTAGCATCTTATTTGCTCAATGAATAGGCAGCTGTGAACAAAAGCATTTTCAGAAATAAAATCCTAAACTAACAAAAGTTTTACACTACAACTGCTTGACAAACCTAACCTAAAACAATCAAAACAAATAAATGAATTTCCATAGAATAAAAACGTTGTAAGAGAAAAACTTGACAGTTATGGATAAGCAATAAATGATGCTTGTTTAAACTTTCATATATAGCAGTGACCGGGGTAGAAAAATTGTCTGAACAGATGCATGTTGAAAGTAAAAAATACAATTCTAACCACCAAACATCTAACCTCAGCGGACAAGTTTTGTACAAAAACATACCAAGTATCACAGTAGCTCTGGCATGATATTCTCTCCAACAATGTCCATAAAATGCGACTTTACTAAAAGTTAACAACATGTGATTAAAAATGCAAAATGTGTCACCTGCAAAATCTATTAAGCATTTTCAGACAACTGCAACCACCGAGTGGTAATCAGTAGGGCCCACAGTTTTCTGCAGGCCATGGAATTTCGAGTCAAGCCATAGAATTTGCCCTTTTCCGCGAAATTTGGATATTTCCTCGGAATTTCACAAAATTTTACAGAAGATAAGAAATGACCAATAATTAGTATATGATCATCGGCTTCAAACTAACTATATCACAAAGAAAAATCAAACTAAACTGCCAAAAACTGCATCCCTACTAAAAATTACCATAGTATACGGCACAATCGTAAATTAACACAATGCGAATAATTGACAAATTGCACTTTTGAAAAGAAAAAAGACTGACAATTTCCTTTGCATGTTTCTAGCATAACTGAGTGCCATGCCAGCATCCAAAAACTGAAGTTTTTAAAACAGAATAAAGCGTAGTTTACGCACAAACAGAAGGCCCCGGTAAGACGCGGAATTTTGACAATTTTGCCATGGTGAGCCACGAAATTTTACGAACTGACCCGCGGAATTTGGCAAAATTTACCACGGAGAACTGTGGGCCCTAGTAATCCGAGAGATCACAGACATCCAAGAAGGCAAAAACACAAGTCTGGTATTTGACACAGCGCCATAACACAAGTCAGACTCATGACCAAGAGCGCAATAAAATTCTGAAAGTCGGATCCAATTGGCATGAGCTAACGATACCAAAGCAAATTATGCACTCACTGATTATGCCAGCAAACAACTAAAGCCATGGTGGACAGGCAAGCACTGCCATAATCAGCCACACAAGGCCTTCACGCCTGCAGTCTGCAAGCTACTGCTCATTGCCCATCCCACCAAGGGCAAGAGGCTGAGTTGACCAAAGCATACCGTAAGTTAGTAGAAGTGGAAGACTAGCAGAGATATCAACTCTACACGAGTAGTTGCATTGTTGGTATCTGAGAACAAAATATTTACATCGAGATTCCAATGCCCTTTTCTCTGTTATCTCAACTCATGTCAAAATTTTCATGAAAATGTGTCAAAAAATTTTTGGCCAATACTGATAACATACAAAGATACAAAAAACTAACACAAAAGGATCTGTACTGACAATACGTGCTTTGTAGACGTAACACTGACTACACGATGTTTCATTAAAAAACCACCCTTTTTTCTTTCTTTCATATGTCACTCAAATGATGATCAATTTACATGAAACCACTAGCACTAGCTGAGACTAGCAAGCTTGTACCTGTGACACATTATGACGTCAGAGTTACATCACGACTAGCAAAGAAAATTTAATCAACTGCCATATTTTGTTTGAATATTTGGAATTAGCATTTCTTCAGCTTCAACTGATAAAAATTTCATGTAAATTGGTCATCAATTATGAAAAAATGAAAAGGGTTGTTTCTTATGAAACACCATGTATATACAGTGCTAGAACACAGTGCCTAAGTTCTGAGGGAATGTAAAACTCCATAGCAACGTGTTGGGACAACTTCAGCTAGACATTTTGTCTCGCAAACTTTCCATAGGCGTTAAACATGGCCCCAAGAGGCCAAGCAAGCTCAGTTCGGTTCACCTGCTTCCGAACCTGAAATGCAGCAAAAACAGACATTATTTTACATAAATGCACTTTCTTCACCAACACTTGATGGCTAAACTAACAAGTGATCTGCTAACGCAAACAGTAACACGCAACAACCGGGGTGCATGTTTGAAACACAGTAAAACAAAATCCAAGTCATTCACCAGAAGGCGCCAGGCGCCAGACGATATGGGGCTATAGTGTCTATAGTGTTTCATTTACTTGTACTCACCAGAGGTCGCCTCTATCGCTCTGTTAACGTCGTATCGGTTGGATATAGCAACTTTTGCCTACCCCCTCTCATTAAACATCCTCGTTCGGGGTGACCCCCTTCGAATTTATGGTAAAGCTTTATGGTTCCTGAAACTAGTCTTCCGGGCGGCCGACGGTGAAAATTTGGTAATTCAAACTTGCACCGTTTTTGATTGATCCACCCGTGTGACAGACAGACGGACGGACAGAATTGCGATGGCTAAGACGTGCTACAGCAGTAGCTGCTGTTGCGCATAAAAATACGTTCTGTGGAACGAGGTATCCGTCCCATTGCCATGCTATACAGTATGGCCTAGCAGCTGCGTTTCAGCAATTAACACTCTTGTGGGCCTACAGTTACCATAGTGCACGGGAAACCATAAAGCCAGCGTACAACTAGTTCAGCATAGATGTTTACAATTGTGGTGTCAGCGTGTGTGGTGTGGTGGCCATCAAATAAAGTCCTCCTAGACAAAAGCAGAAATTCATTTTTTTAAAAATCACATTGCCTCAGAGCTGGATGCAGCAAAAACAACAAGAAATCAGAGCTAATGCTCATGAGATGCACGAGAGCCTATGGCAGTTCCTGTTCACAGGTAATCTTGGTCTATCTCCATCCATTTCATCGCAATTCATGCTTTTGCAGCCGAAAATCGCCAAAAAATCACTTAAAAATCAATGTTTTTAGGGTTCAAGGTCATTCAAGGTCATCAATGTTAACATGCTAAAAAGCTCTTTGAAAGTTTTGTTATGATAAGCAGCATATCTGTGCCTATCTGCAACCATTTTCACGCTAGACAAGCCAATAGCAAATAAATAACCACTTTTTAAAGGGGTACCCCTCTTTGACACCATCGTGCGCAGACCTCCTTGAATCTAGAGGGCCCAGACTTGAACTGCTAAAATCTACATTCAATGCTAAAAATTTCATACACAGATTGTCTTGGTCTATCTCCAGCCATTTCGGCAACAAATTATCGATCAACAGTCAGGCATACCAGTAATGTGGAGCTGCGGCCAAAGCCAAAACCTTCTTGCAGTAAAGCAGCAATGTAGCACAGATCCAGGCACAAGAACGGGTCATCCATCGTCATCCGCAAACAATCTAACAACAACACGTATGATTTATTACTGCAACGAGAGATCATCATTAGTAATTGCAATCCCAGGATTGAATTCTCAATCCCGGAATCCAGGATTGAGAAATTTGTAATTCTGGGATCCCATTTCGGGATTAGGCTTACAAAAAAGTCGTGATTTCAGTATCTTTATGCATAGGATGTAGTATAGGCCCCTACAGAAGGTACTGACCTATCCAAAACGTAGAGATCATGACTGCGACAGTCATTACAGTGCAGAGCAAAGCACGTGAAAAATGTGTTAGAATTTTTATTTCTGTCATTCAGCCTCAAAAAAGTACTATTTTAACAATTTTTACATGCGAAAGCAGAATGCTTCACGCGTCTTAGCCATTGTCTGGGCGTCTGTCTGTCCGTCCATCCGTCTGTCACACTCGTGATCTGTATCAAAATGGTGCAAGCTAGGATCACAAAATCTTCACTGTGGGCTGCCCAAGGTCTCTAGTTTATTGTGACAAAATTTCATGCCACTGGGTGCAGGGGTTCCCCTCGAAAGAGGGCGTCAAAGAGGGGTACCCCCTAAAAAGACATCATTTTGCCGTTATTGGCTCGAATAATGTGAAAACGGTTGCAGATACATGCACTGGTGATAGGCTTTTTGGAATTATCAACACCAATGACCTTGAACGACCTTGAACCCCTCAAAAAAAGGTTTTTAGTGAATTTTTCGCAATTTTTGGATGCAGTGCACATTTCAACACTGAATTGCAATGAAATGGCTGGAGATAGACCAAGACAACTAGCTTATGAAATTTTCAGCATTTAACGTAGATTTTAGCAGTTCAAGTCCTGACCCCCTAGGTTTAAGGAGGCCGGTGCAGGCGGGCGTCAAAGACAGCTACCCCCCTAAAAGTGGTTATTTTAGTGCAATTATCTCGTGTAGCGTGAAAACGGTTGCAGATAGGCATATATATGCTGCTTATCATAACAAGCACTGGTGACAGGATTTTTGGATTTATCAACATCGATGACCTTGAACGACCTTGAACCTTCCCAAAAGGGGTTTTTAGTGAATTTTTCGCAATATTTGGATGCTGCGCACATTTCAATACTGAATTGCGACGAAATGGCTGGAGTTAGACCAAGACAACCTGCGTATGAAA
>Ga0056128_1005183_pt1 | contig 16375 bp, 10 predicted proteins | sample WorMetLIZISLAND2_FD_71113 | JGI IMG/M metagenome (GOLD analysis project Ga0056128, IMG submission 71113) | Marine gutless worms symbiont microbial communities from Max Planck institute for Marine Microbiology, Germany - Olavius geniculatus... ... | reverse complement strand
AATTACATCAGTCGACTCTGTTTAGATCGCTAATGCCTCTGTTGTATAATCGCATCTTCTGAGTTTGTGTATTTCTGTTTTTATTTAGGTTTTAGGCTTGTGTGTGTTCTTTTTGTGTCCGTTTCTTTCATTTTTTTTCATCTGTATATTGTGTTGCTGCTGTCGGTATGACGAAATAAAGATGTATATTATCAGGCAGTGCTCATTTTAATAACTTAAAACTCATTAAAACCTTAACCCGTTAAGTTGGGCCTTTCAAAAACCCTGGGTTCAACGCAGTAAAATCTGCTGGTTGGTTTTTAAAAAAGTGTGTTTTACAACCCTCTTTGTGTGTGGTATGTAAGTATGAAAGATAGCAGGTCTAGTATATTGCTTGTTGTATGTTATGTTAGGATGATGTGAAGCCAGCTGGTGCTGAAATGGCTCCGCCTCCCGGCATGATGCCTCCAATGAATAGACCGCCGCGAGGTCCTCCACGCCCAAGCTTTGCTCGAAGACCGACTGGTCCGCCACCGCCATTTGTTGGTTTGTGTCACTCTCGTATCTTCTTCACTACTGATGATGCACTGTGTTTTGCACCATCTGATTCCTGCATTTTATTGTGTATTCGAACTATTATTTCAGCACTGTCACATAATAAGGCACAAGTTCAAGCAAACAAAGAAAAACAAAAAATGACGACAGGCTGGGATAGAAAGGCTCCAGTTTGAGTCTAGTTACTAGCACAGTCTTACTACCGTCGCCGATGAAGGAATTTTTGTGATATGGTCTGTCTGTTTGTTTGTCTCTCTCTCCGGTTGTTTACTCAAAACAGTTATGAACGAGTTTTGTGAAATTTGTTGGAGAGGTTGAGCATGGGCCAGATAGGAACTGACTTGATTTTGGTGTTGTTTTCGCTTCTTCGTGGTTTCTGGATCAGTATCTAGATTCTTTACCACTCGGATGTATGGCGGTGTAAACTGACAGTTTGCAGTTTATCTCAGCAAGTTGGAGAGTGGCCCAAGGACCGTTTACTCGGCATTTTTCTTTGAGGTTCCAGATCCAGACATTTGGATGAATTTTTTGGGTAAAATTTTTAGTTGGCTGGAGCAAGCTTAGACCAAGAAACAGTTGTTGTTGCATTGGCCAGGTGGCAGCACTGTTCTTGGCGGAGGTTTGAGATCCTAGAGGCTTCTAGTAGATCTGCATTTGTGTCTGATTTGACGGTATCAATATGTTGTAGGTGGGCCTGGTCCTGATGGCGGCAGACCTCCACGACCACCTCGTCACATGATGCGTGGCGCTGGACCTCAACAGTCTGGTAAATATATGTACCAGTGTTTGTTGTCTTCTAACAATTATAGTTTGTCTAATTACTGCTTTAGTGTTGTTTTATGTTTTACTGACCAATTGCGGCAGGTTATGCCAGGTCTGTCGTCTCTGATCTTTCGGAAATTATTAGAAGTCTCTGACCAATAGTATGACATATTGTGTGGTTTCAATTCTTAGGTTTGGTGCGATAATTTGTATTCAGATGTTTTAAGATTGATTTTTCTGACAGGCAACTGGTTTTTATGGTGTCTTCTGTAATCTCCAGTGTCTAATGCTTGAATGCTTAGTACGAGGGTCATTCCGTGAATAAGTTTACAAAATGACGCCATTCTATTCATTCTTGAAATAGGAACGAATTAAAATATATGTTTTTGTAGGGAATTTAATTCTGAGTGCGAGTTGTGAGTTTTATGAAAATGATTACCTGTGACATTATTTATAAACATTAAATTCGGCGGCGTCGCACTGAATATGTCTCGTAATGAACAGCGGTCGCAATTGTTTTTTTTGCAAGCAAAAAGAATTAATGCAAATCAGATTTACTCTGCGATGCATCCAGTATATGGCGACAAGTGTTTTACAAGCAAACAGCACACGTTTGGTGTAAGAAAATGCTAGTTGGACAGAAATTTGCATAAGATATCGAGGTGCAATCAGTCGTTCATCAGTGGCTCGGATGGCAGCCAACATCGTTTTTTTTTGCATCGGGCATTCGGAAACTTGTTGAAAGATAGAACAAACAAGTGTTTGAACAAACCTAAACGACATGCTGGAAAAAGAAACAATAATGTTTATCATTTCAAGAGGTGACATTAACTTATAAAGTTTATTTGTTTTTTTGCTTCTTTGCTGGTTGTCACTTGTGAGTTATGCTAGATTACTGGTGGAGAAAATAATACACTGATAGACTGTGTTCTGTTAACAGATGACGTCACAATAATGACGTCAGCATCAACAAAAATTTTACGTATGTTCAGAATTAAATTTCCAACAAAACGTATATTTCAGATTTTTCTTATTTTAAAAATTAATGAAATGGCGCCATTTTCTAAACTTATTTATCGAACGACCCTCATAGTTTAAAAAAAACCATGTCGACAACAGCAAAAATAACATTATATGCAGTGTTTAAATTGCCAGGGGGGATTGGTTGTATTGGTTGTTGAACCGTCCAGCTATTTTTTTTGCCTTTCTCCCCCCAACACCATGAGGTTATGCATTTGGGGTATACTATCACAGGAAAAAAATAACTGTCTGTATGACAGCTGTTGGAGTGGTATACGGTGTGCTTTTCAAGTGTCTATGGAATACCATAGGTAAAGGTATCCCATACTCGATACGAGCATTGGGCCAAGAGCTGATTCCATTCTCTAGGCAGTCAGCTCGCAGGCGATGTAGTCATAAACCTGGTGGAGGGTGCCATTACTTTCCACTGGCCCATAATCATCATCCCACTTTTAGCACTGTTTACATCACATTTTCTTAACAGACGCTGATGTCCAAAAGTTCCAGCTCCATTTAGCTATTTTTCACCGAATACATGTGTTGCATTTGTGTTGTACTGGTGCAGGTCGCGTGTGTAAACATTTCATGGCTGGTAACTGTCGGTATGGAGCTTCATGTAGAAATCTGCACCCGGCCCCACCTTTGCTTGATGGTTCTGCCCCTCCTTCGGCTAGTCCTGGTTCTGCTGGTACTGGTGGTGTTAGTCCAGCTCAGCACGAGTCTCCCAGATAGTCCACCGTCCATCGTTCACCTTCACCTCGTAGCCTATCTGTGCTGACACACTGTGCGCATGTTGCATTTTTGTGTGCTTGTTAGACAGCGACGTCGTGTGGCAGAGGGGGAGCAGTTGCTCTTTCTTCTGAAAGTACCGTACAAAATTTGGGGCTGGAAATCTCCTATTTTGGGGTAATTTAGGGGCAAAGGTGAAGTTATGATCACCACCCGAAATTCGCAGTTGTCTGTGAGAGAATTGTAACTTTCTCTTCCCACCCCGTTTTTTCTCAGCTTATTTCAGCTCACGACGCCCACTGTTGTGGTGATACTGTCGGCCGGCCGCAGTCCAGTGATCACTGCAATAATATGATGATGACATCGACATTAATTAGGTACTGTTGACGATGATGTGATAATGTATCTTTTGCTCTGGTTCTGTTTTGTATAGCACTTGTTCATCGTCATATCTGCATTATTTGATAGCGTTGACGTTATTTTTGTAAAGCAGCAGATTTGTAAGAAATACTTTCACACAGTCAACTAATTTTGTCTTGCACTGTGTTGTGTTGTTCTGCAATAATTTGAAGCAGTTAGGTGCAAACTGGCGCAGGAAAAATAGCCTGATAATACAGGTGATAGAATCAGGCGTAACTTTGGTTGAAAAGACAGGGTGACCGAAATGAGATTGTGCTGTAATCTATGACTGGAGTTGGTACAGCTACTGCCAGTATATACCGAGACTTTATGATACTGGGTTGGTGGAACTGATAAATTAATTTTATAACGACATTCAATTCAAAATAAATGTCCCTATAGGCGCATTAGAATAGATCGATCTGGCCGTCTTTCTGTGGTATTAGTTCTTTCGATAACACTCGTATCTAGAACTTTTGCGATCTTAGGAAGAGAGATTAAAATCCAGCTGCCGTGAAGTTAGGGAACCGTGCCGCCTAGGCCTAGAACCGGCACTACAACTTGAGCAGAACAGCAGGCAGTGCAAGCTTGACAAGGAAATAACTGGAAATGGACCGGTTCCAATTATACTGGAGCATGCTGTGGTCAGTAGGCGCACGCATGCATGCGGTATTTATATTGATAACGAAAAATAGCTAGCCTGTACTTTGCATGCATCTGTTTACTGCGCGCTATGAATACCAGCTCGCAAGATTTGCACGCTGCGTGGATTTGCAACTACAACTATGGACAAACACACTCGCACGCACTAACACAGCGACTGGTTGACGTAATATAATATATCAGCTAATAGCACAGTTCACTTACTAGAATAACTGCCCGCATGATAGGATAAGCCACAATACGTTTAGAGACGGGCTGCGGAACTAGGATGTGATGAAGCGATGATAGACGACGTTGTCCGTCCGTCGCTGTCTTAATTGTCTCATCGGCTCAAGCCAACGTCAAGACGAGTCGTCGAGACTGGTCGTAAGGTCGACGTCGTACAGTTGTTGAGCTTGAGCGCTGTCAGGCCGTGCGATAATGTAGAAGAGTGCTAGCTGATCGTTCAGAACCGACGCTAAACCGTGCGTATCGTTATTCTGATACAACAAACAGCCTCAGCGATTTTTCCGTCTTGAAGAAATATTTTACCACAGGCAGCGTTTGTGCTGGTTGGAGGAGGCTTTAGCGCGGCAGTGGAGTGGCGTAGTAGAATAGATTACGCGCGCTGATTAGTTGTCGCTTGGTTACGACGGCAGACTTCGCATCTTGTGTCTGTCTGTCTGATCTGTGAATCAGAGCTCACAGCCAGTAATTAGCGACAGCGGCAGATGAGCAGCGTTGTCACCTCTACGTCACTGTCGGTACACGACAGCTCTACGTGCTCAACGCAACCGACATACGCTGCAGATGAGGCCGTACCGAAATGCGTTGCATAACAGTTCTTATCGATCAAAGCACGTTTAGGTCCCCAATAGCGCCGTATGTTGCGAACGAGTCGTAGACGATGCGACAACAATATGATGTCAGTCATCGACTAACATCCCGTCAACGCAGGCAGCATCATTGTGGACGATGGCGTTGCGTTTGATCTAAGGACTTGCGCACGAATCTTGACGCTAGCCTCCTCCTGTAGACCAACTCTGCCTCTTATCCTCTGCGGGACGCAGAATGAGTAGTAGCTCACGTGGGCTACGGCGTAGAGGCCTATGGTGTGTCTGGTTCTAACGATGCGTCGCCGCGGGTCCAGTCGGCAATAGATAGCCGCATAATGCATGCGCTATGGTATCGTCAGCTGTCTGCAGTAGGCCCTACTCGTGCTACGTACTGGCTTATCCATTTCAGACAGTTTGGTATCGTATTTAAGTCACGTTCAGATTGCATAGCCACATACTACACCGTCATTTGCTTCATGACGCACGACTGCAGCCGAAAATTGTGAAAGCAAACTTGAATAGTACCAGTGCAAGAGATATTGTAAAGCGCTTCTGGTCACTAGTCTGCCTCATGCCAGCAGCGCTGTAGCGTCGCCGACGACTGGCAAAATCGAACCAGTGCGACGAATTTTTTGTATTGATGGTTGCAGTGACACGTAACTAGCAGGTCATTGTGAACTGCATTCTGGCACCGTTTTCGGCTAAACAGAATAAAAAAAATGTGCTTGAAACTTTAAAAATTACGCCCGAAATAGTGCGTCATAAATTCTGTTTTTCAGACATTTTCAGGAAAACGTTCAAAGTGCCATCTCCCTGTAAGTTGTATTACAATAATATTATTATCTATACAAGAGACATGTTTTCTTTATTTGTTTATTAAACTGCTGTTAAGCACAGTTACGCCGTTGATTGGTTGTCGCCGTCAGGCGGTCTATGCCCTATATAATACTGACCTCTGCAAAGTGAAGTAAGGTAAAAAGTAGTTTTACATAGCGTATACCGTAAAGTCCTCCGACGTCCATCAGTTTTGCTATTTTGGTGTTTTGTATAGTATCTTTTCATTTATTTGAGTGTACTGTATAGACTCTCGAGTGCCCATGATGATCGATAACTGATGCCGCTTTGAACGTTGCGAACGATAAACGATGACTTTGACTATAATTTTTGTTGTCAACAATTATTTGACGTGTGTTAATTACACAGCGAACGGTACTGAAACTGTAGTGCTATAATTGCTTTGCATGCATTCTGCATAACCCTGTGTTATCCGCTGTACACATTTGCCGTTAACAACGTTTCTTTTTGTTTGCAAATTTCTGCGTAGTTTCTATTCTTGTTCACATGGCGTGAAATAACTGCGAACACTGAACGTGTTATTAACGTTATTTCTCGTGAAAATATAATAGGCCTATGCGCGATGTTGCGTGTGCATAAAATATAATAAATATTCGAAGTCAAGAAGAGAGACATAATAAGTTTTTGTGACCCTTAAGTTCAACGCACGAACTATTTTATTTTATTTTTATTATTTATTTCATTTAATGACAAAGGGCCGCAGCCACTAACATGCCAAAATAAAATAACAGTATACATCAATGAATGTCACTGATAACTGCATCTTTGTCGATGTTTCATTATTTTGATACAATGCGTGGACGGTATTTTTAACGACTAAACTCTACATGGCGTTTCGAATTTAGTTAAAACTTAAAAGCCTTCCAAATCTGAACTTAGTGACCTTGGCCTTCTTGCAAGGAATATTATACTGATCTTAACCTAAATGAATTTTTTAAACTACGTACTGACTATAGACGTCGTGAACATAAATATAAATTATTCCTACCAGGCTGCAGATAAAAAAACCAGACATAACTTTTTCACTTACCGTACAGGAATGTACAGTGAGAAACTTGCCGTATGGAATAACTTGCCAGCTGACAATACTGACTTTTCTAATTTAAATAGTTTTAAACGATCTATTACTTCCACATTCTTGGCTAGTTATTGCAAAGTTTATTTTTTCTAGTAGGCTTATTGTTCTATTGTGTTATCAGTGACATTCATTGATGTATACTGCTATTTTATTTTGGCATGTTAGTGGCTGCGGCCCTTTGTCATTAAAGGAAATAAATAATAAAAATAAAATAAAATAGTTCGTGCGTTGAACTTAAGGGTCACAAAAACTTATTATGTCTCTCTTCTTGACTTCGTTGCAGCAGCCCAGAGAGGGTTCTGGGAACTGAAGAATAGGGAACTGTAGAATATTTAGGCCCTATATAGCGCCATAATGATTAGGCCTATTTTATTATGCTGCTAACACTGACGTTGCCAAGAATGAAAATTCAATTTACCCTGACAAGATTTTTCACTGGCACTTCTCTGCCTGATTTTTGATCAGTTTTCTGACTGAATGTCGATTGCTTTAAGGCCGGCGCTGTACAGGATAAAAAAACTTACTAAAATAACAGAATCGAAAACAAGCTCAAAACAGACCACGGTTACACGTTAAGCAGAGCGTTTGTGGAACAGTGCAACAGTTTAATTAATATCAATCAATCAAAAACATTTATATAGCGCCATAATGATATGTCGCGAACGAATCAGAGGCATAGTTTTATCTTTTATTGAGTTACTTTTACTATGCTTTTAATATGTTTAATATGCTGTGGTTTTATTGTACACGCACGTAACTACAGTTTTAGACAGCCACAGAAATAAGTAAATAAGTAAGTAATTTATATAGCGCGTTAGCTGTAACAACCTCGAACGCGCTCGATGTGTTAGTACAAGAAATTTGAGCTAATGCTCACGAGACGCGCGAAAGCCTATAGCAGTTCCAATTCAGTAGTTAAACTAAAAATTGGGATGTTCACGCTAAATTAATATACAAATACCAAATTCTATCTGGATCGCATAGGCCTAAGGATTGTTTCGTGGCGCCACCTTGTGAATGATACAGACTTGAGTCGCAGCCCGAAATCGCCAAAAAATCCATAAAACCCTCTATTTTGACGTTCAGGGTCATTCAAGGTCATTGAATTCAGCGCCAATCGAGAGCCAGTGTACGACTTCCTATTAGTGATTAATAGTAATTTAGGCCCTATCTCGTACCGTTACTGAGATACAGCGACTTATTGGCCAAAAATCGCAAATTTTGCCCACCCCCTCTCATTTAGCGCCCTGGTTCGGGGTGACCCCCTTCGAATTTATGGAAAAGCTTTATCGTTCTTGAAACACGAGTCTTCCAGGCAGCCGACGATGAAAATTTGGTAATTCTAGTTTAAACCGTTTTTGACTGATCCACCCGTGTGACAGACGGACAGACGGACGGACGGACAGAATTGCGATGGGTAAGACGCGCTGAAAGCAGTAGCTGCTTTCGCGCGTAAAAACGAGAAGTAGAAATCTCTTTGAATAGACTCACAGGTTGAAACAGTAACTTATTAAGTTATGTAGATTCATCGATAAAACAACTTTTTAAAAATTATTGTTGAGGTTACGGCAACCGCTGCTGCCTTCTTCGGAACGACTGTCCACCAGGTGTCGTTGCGGCGGACAGTAAGCAGTCATAGTTGTGTGGAAGTTGATAGGACCCCTCATCTCTGTTCATAGACTGAGAAGTAAAAATCTTTTAGATGACGTCTGAAAGTAGGTTGTCATCTTGATCCGTGGAAACTACAGCCGACCACGGCTTGCAGATCACAGATGCCCGCGGCCGTCAGGGCTGGCGACTGAGATCGATCAGGTAGGTATTCGGGAGCCGTGCTCTGTCGACACTTGTAGGCCTACAACTGAATGCACAGCCGGAACCTAATCCGGTCAGTGACATCTAGCCAGTGTAAAACCTGGCGCCGGAAACGGGTCAGTCCTAGACTTCTCTATCGCACTTGCCGCAGTTTGGCACATAAGCTTGCCGTTTCAAAAGTATAATTACACAGCTTGGCGCAACAGTAAAAGCAGTGACTGACTGAAACTAATTTCTGCTATAGCAGATCACACTTTTGCGTTTCTTTGCTAGTTCAGACACCCTTCTGGTTTCAAGCTGTAGTCTTTTGCGATCCCCAACAGTTTTTAGCCGACCGTACTTTAGTAAGGGTCGAGCTATTGGTATGAGTTGTCTGTCGTCTGTCTGTCTGTCACGGATGTATTGTGGCTAAACGGTGCAAGATAAAACCTAGGTTGCTATTGATCACTAATAAGAAGTCGCATACTAGCCTTCAAATGAGATATAAACCATTGACCTTGGATGATCTTGAAAAGTCATAACGCACTGTCCAATGCCAATCGTGTGGTATTGTGGCTAAACGGTGAGTCGTAGGGAGTCTGCAATTGTACCAACGGATACGGCGGTGTCAACTTTCTATAGGCTGTCAATAGTAACCATGTCTCCATCTGCAGCGGTTTGGCAGCAATTTTTAATGGAAAGTTTCAAGCTATAAGTGACCTTATCTCGGAAACGGTGAGAGATACGGCCTAGGTTATTACTAATCACTAATAGGAAGTGGCATACGCTATGTCAGATTAAATGGAAATCATTGACTTGGATGACCTTAAAGGCCATTACGCGCTAAAGTGGCTAAACGGTGCGAGGTAGGGCCAAAGTTGCTATTGATCGCTAATAGGAAGTCGCATAGGCCTATTGGCTTTCAGATGACCTGAAAATCATTTACCTTGAATGACCTTGAAGGTCAGTACTGCAACAGGAACGGTATAGGCTGTAGCGTGTCTTCACGAGCAAGGCGTTTTTACTGTGAAAAATATTTGCAAAACCTGCGTTCGATGCATGTCTACCCAATACTTTTACAGTTTTAATAGTTTTACGCGCGAGAGCTAGCATAGCTATAGCGGGTATTAGCTACGGTAATTCTGTCCGTCTGTCCGTCTGTCCGTCACGACCCGGTACCAATCCAAGACCAGGTGAGATAGAAATTTTGGGTTTTTACCACATGATAGCCTATTGTCTCTAGTATTTCGTGACAAAATTTCATCCCCCTGGGTTAAGGGGATCCCCTCGAACGAAGGGGAAAAAGAAAGGCACCCTCCCCCTTAAAAAGCGTTATTTTACAGCCATAGGCTCGTCTAACGTGAAAATGGTTGCAGATAGGCACAGATGTGCTGCGTGTCATAACAATCACTGGCGTCGAGTTTCTTAAAAATGTCAACATCAATGATCCTGAATGACCTTGAACCCCCAAAATAGCGGGGTTTAGTGAATTTTTCGCGATTTCGGGCTGCGACACGTATTTCAAGAGTAATTTGCGCCAAAATGGCTGGAGATAGACCAAAACAACCTGCATATGAAATTTTTAGCATTGAATGTAGATTTTTGCAGTCCAAGTCCGAACCTTCTACGTTCAAGGAGGGTTGCGCAAGCGGGTATCAAAGAGGGGTATCGGTATCCTTCTAAAAGTGGTTATTTATCCGTTGTCGGCTTGTCTAGCGTGAAAATAGTTGCAGATATGCACAGACATGCTGCTTATCATAACAAGCACTAGCGACGAGCTTCTTAGAAATGTCAACATCGATGACCTTAAATAACCTTGAACCCTAAAATATTGGTTTTTAGTGATTTTTTGGCGATTTTTGGCTGCAAAAAAGTGAACTGCGACGAAATGGATAGAAATAGACCAAGATTACTAGCGAACAGGAACTGTTATATGCTTTCGCACGTCTCATGAGCATTAGCTCAGATTTCTTGTTAGTAATATTTTTAATTTCTCCTGACTCTCGAATTTTTCGTCTACCGTGCCGTCAGCAGAAATTAAAACTGTTAGCTAAAACTATTAACACTATAAAAGTATTGGGTCGACATGCATAAATTAGCGTATTTTTAATATATTTATCTATGACCAAACACGAACGCTTTCAGCATCAAAAACGCAGCTTATATCTCCTGGCGAAATGACCACGTGTATGGAACAGTAGCTATAGGTGCATATTTAGAGTGCACAATGTCAGCCAGTGACCGAATCTAAAGCTATTTATATCGCTTGGCGAAATGGCCTCGTGCGATGTCTATTACACTAGAGTTCATTGTACTTTTCGAGACAGCGTGCATGGAACTGTCTCACTTTTGTCAAATCGCTTTCTCTCCGTTACTGGAAATCGGAGGCTGGGCTTCGGACGTAGGCTTTTCCTAACGATAACTAGACTTCTTGTTTTTAATTTTTATCTCTAATTATCTGTGGGCTGGATAAAACACTGGTTCGCGGTTGATTAGGCCGATTCCTCCAGTCGCTGCAGCATCAAGTTGGTTTGATAGGACACATTCACGACAAACTGCGAGTCGTGCAGCAATTCGCGGAATAACCCGTTGTAGGATAAGTCCGCACAGCAAATCGAAATAATGTAGTTTGTTACATACGGACGACGCTGGCATTCACATATAAAATTTTCATGGTATACGCCTATTTAGCAGCGCTATCGTGGCGTGAGACGACACGTTAGGTACGCAGGTAGGTGTTCCTGGCCCGTTGTTATTCAAAGCTACAAAGCGTTGTTGCAGCGTCAGTCGGCAGTGACTTGTTGCATGCTTAATAACATCGCACCTGCCGCGTTACCTTGACGACGTCCGTGCCTGGATTCCCAGACTCTGCATCCGGCAGCGGTCAGCTCATCAAATCTTCCTTTAACTGCGACGCCGTCGTATAGCTGTTTTACTCATTAGGCCTACTATGACGAACGACGAACACTGTGCATTAAACCGAAGTTGAATATGGCGCGACATTGTTACTTATGTATTGTACAATTTAGTACAACACGATAGTTATAAAACGTCACATAAAATATCAGATAAAATGCCGTTGATTTCTGCTACATAAAAGGTAGATAAAACGTTACTGATAAATGATAATAATAACGGTGAACGGAATAAAATATTTTTTAACTTTTTCACTTCGCGCAGAATATTGTTCAAAAGTTTGCGAAAACCGCACTTGATATGATATCCTATGATCGTTTCGGTAACTTGAGCAGATAGTGGAGATATGATGCCTAATGAAGAACAATACGCCGGAAAAATTGTCGTGCGAGTCCCTTTCGGCGACCCTCCAGTGTATCGGCTTCGGCGATGACCAGCGAGCCACTATAGGCCTAGTCCAGGCACGGGAAAATAATTCGCATCGCTCGCTTCTGTGGAGATTCGAGTGATTTAGCTTGTGCAAATGTCAAGCTTGAGTGTATGAACAAGAAATTTGAGCTAATGCTCACGAGACGCGCGAAAGCCTATAGCAGTTCCTGTTCGCAAACTGTCAGTCTATCTCCAGCCATTTCGTCGCAGTTCATTCTTAGAGTGTGCGCTGCAGCCGAAGATCGCAAAAATCAATAAAAAATCCCTATTTTAGAAGTTTAGGTTTTCCAAAGTCATCGGTGTTGATACGACTGAAAAGCTTGTCACTAGTGCTTGTTGTGCCCATGCCTATCTGCAACCGTTTTCACGAAAGACTGGCTAACAACGGTAACATAACCACTTTTACGGGGGTACCGCTCTTTGATGCCCTCGTGCGCACGTTTTTTGAACCTAGAAAATCGACACTTGAACCGTCGAAATCTACGTTCAGTGCTGAAAATTTCATATGCAGCTTCTTCATGTCTATCTCAATTGATTTCGGCTCAATTCGCTCTTGAAATTGCCGAAAAAAATCCATTAAAAACCCTATTTTGGCGTTCAAGGTCATCCAGAGTCATTGAATTTAATAGCAATCGAGAGCCAGTGTATGACTTCTTATTAGTGATTAATAGTAACTTAAATCCTATCTCGCACCGTTATTGAGATACAGCGACTTTTTAGCTAAAACTCGCAAACCTTTTCCTACCCCCTCTCATTTAACGCCGTCCGTATTTATAGAAAAGCTTTACGGTTCCTGAAACTAGAGTCTTTCAGGCAACCGAGATGTAGATTTGGTGGTCCTAGCTTGCACCGTTTTTGACTGATCATCACGTGTGACGGACGGGCGAACGCACGCCGTGAGAACTGCACACACGTGCATGCTGCTGCTGCTGCTGCTGCTGCGCAGTCGATCGATAGCGCGCGTGAGTGCGCTCTGTCTGTCTCTGTGTGCCTCTGTGTGTCCAGGGCACTGGGCGGTGCAGCGCCATCAATCAATGAACGGGCGTGCGTGCGTGCCTGCGCGAGTGCTTGCGTCACATATGACGTCATGCGGCGCAGCATGGATGGCAGCAAGCCAGTCAGAACTGAGCAGGCTTACTCTCTCACTCGCGTGAGAACTGCCCACCGCCGACACTACCTTGTCATCATTGCTACTCGGGTTCTCCTTGATGAGCAGCCGTACATATGGCCCGCCTGCCCCCGCCCTTGCCTCTCCCAAAACCTTCCTGCATACGAGTAATATCACGACACATATTGCAACACGGCGACCGGCGCTGCTGCGTGGTCTATAATATCAAGTATGCTGAACGCACTGCGTGCTCGAGTCTTATTATAATGTTCTTGCCAGCTAATGCATACATATATAGACGTTTTCGCTCAGTATTACATATGACACCAACGGACGTTCGCTTCGGTCATAGCAATGTACCATTGCTATATTGTTTTGTGGCGTCTTTTGTGCAGTACATCTTGTACGCTATCTAAAAGGCAACTGACTGTGCTTAGTTACTTGCTTCCTTCGAGTAACCAAAGGGTGCAGGCATAGAGCAGTGAGACGACATTGGCATTGAGAGACGTGACACACAGGTAGGTAAGGCGAGTGCGGGCGGGCGGTGATATGCAGCGAGCGCGTTGCAGTGACTGCTGGTGCTGCTGCTGCTGCTAGCGACGCAGTCGTCGCAGAGCGCACCAAAACATTGCACTGGGGCGGCTTGCTGTATGCTGAACGCGCGCTCTGCAGTGCCGCAGCTGCAGTTCCGTCCGTCGCGCGCTCACCGACTGCTTTAATCTCGACGTCAGTCGTCTGCGTCTTGTTGTGCGTCGTTCGTCATCGGTGCAGCTGCGACCAGCAAGCCGCTGCCTGGTTGCTTTGCTGCTCCGCGGCGTGTCTGTCTGTCTGTCGTCGTGTGGCGATGGAAACACCCTCCTCCGATGACAAGTCTTCTCGACCACCGGTGCTCGTACGTCGCGAGAAACAACAGCAACAGCAGCAGCAGCGCTCGTCGGCGACTGCATTGCCGAGTCCTCCTGCACCAGTCGATGACACAAGTCGCTGTTCATCGCCCAGTGGTGATGACTGTAATACTATAACCCGTGATGACGACACGCTACACGGCCGATGCTGCAGTCCGGGGGCTGAGCGCATGCAGCACGTCTATCCGGACGTCATAATCGTGGAGCGTGGCGGCGGCATCAGAGGCGGCGGTAAGACAGACGCTGACAGCAACAACAGCACCATGTCGCGGGGAGGACGACGACACAGCGACGACCACGTGATGACACTGCGTCACGTGAAGGGTGGCGGTGACGTCACCGACGATGACGTCATCAGCGCGTCGCTCAAGGACTACACGTACATGTATAAGAAGGACGAACAGGAAGAGGAAGAGGATACGGCGAGCGGCAACGGCACTAAACAATGTGCCAGTGAATACGATGCATGTAGTGACATCAGCTCTGTCTCATCCAGTATAGGTGATGATTAATGGCGTGTACTGTACAAAGCGGCAGAAATAAACTGAACTGAACTGAATTAAACTGAACTGCTAAACTGAAATGTCAGTTCAGTTGCGTTTACTCTATATGCAGTTTGTCAATTTCAGCTGCAAAAATAAAGGAAAACAAACGGAAGCAGTAAAGCACTTTGCTGACAATACAGATCTAAAAAGTGAAAAATGCATGGCTGTATATTGCATATTCTGTAGCCTACATTTGATTTTTTTCTGCTGCTTTGTGTTTTAGCTTAGTCGAGTTACTGAAATCGTTTATACATTTTCCTTGTAGGCTATTCAACTTTTTTGTAGTATGTGCTCTGGGGGTTCTTCTTATTTTAGTTTTTTTTCTAGTTATTATTATTTCTTTTTCAGTTTTTTGGTTCTTAGGTTTTTACCTTTCTCATGCCGACAGTTTCTTGATTTTTATATTTTACATTATAACTGCACTTCTTTTTCAGTTTCTCTTATTTCATTTTTATTCAAAACATTGCAGTTCTTGTTAGTTCAGGTTATATGCTGGCTTAAACTAACAGCTTTTACTGCAATGAATGAGTAGATAAATGAATGAATGACCGATTGATTGATTGAATGAATGAATGATTGATTTGCTGCCAGTGGACTACGTGCGACGCAGTCTGTCAGAGGTAGGGTCACGTGATGATGATCAGCCTCCTCCACTTCCGGTCAAGACGAGCACTCAGCGCCGTGCGCCACCACTGCACTGTGTGGAAGCACGTGCTACTGCTGATGACGTCATCGCCAGCACGTGGGAACCGACGCACATGACCTGGGACGAGGTTCGATGCGTTCATGCCTGTGCTAACGTTCTAAACAAACGCATTGTTTTGGTGTCTGGTCACTTGTCCGAAGGGGCAGTAGTCCGAAATTGGCTACAACTGTGTCCACCGTGGCCAGGTGTCGCCATAGCTAAGGGCTGACACAGCCAAAGTCCGCCAAGGCCAAAGATGCAATTTATCTCTATTTGTAATCCTTTATTAACTGATTTTAACTAATTTTAACCATGCATGGCACTGAATGGCCTATTTTGTGCTGATGTGCCATTAAGAAACTACTCACTCACTCACTCACTCTAATCCTTTCACTAACCTTAAACCATAAACTTTACCTCTAACCCTCCCATGCTGATCGGACTAGTGCCCCTTCGGGCTAATGAACTGTCTCCGTCGTTTCAACTGAAACTGCATTAGCTCGATTTGTTTTGGACTGTTGGACAAGGAGCAGTACAACAAGCTGTGCAACATCTTCGCATATCAAGATGTTGTGGGTTTCGATTTTTGTGGATTTTGTTAAACAACTTGTCGTATGCAGCACGTTGTGTCACAAATCGACAAAAATCGAAGTTATTTAGGCTCTCGACTTTGCTATACTACAGGGTGCGGCAAAAAAAGTAGCCCCCTACAGTTTTTTGCCGTTTTCTCAGCAACCGCTTGGAATTTTAACATGGAATTTTACAAATTTATTTACAGAGGCGTTCTACATCTAACTGCTAAGCGAAATATGATTCTGTTGAAAAACGACGAAATTATAGACTTCTGAACATGACCGCTTACCAATTTTTTAGCATTAAAAATGTTTAAGTTAAAAATACTATTTAATTTTCAAAAACCGGTTACCACGTTACTGCCGATGACGTCACAGTGACGCTTTGGCAAACAGTAATTTATTTTGTTTATAAATTATTACTAAATTGTCGTTCTTTTCAAGCAATCGCCGGCTGCTCACCGGATTCATCTTCCAGCAGGACAGCGCACCAGCACACACAGCGCACAGCGCAGGAAACTGACTGCGGGCCAACTGTCCAGATTTCATCAGAAAAGACCAATGGCCTC
>Ga0056128_1005181_pt1 | contig 16375 bp, 10 predicted proteins | sample WorMetLIZISLAND2_FD_71113 | JGI IMG/M metagenome (GOLD analysis project Ga0056128, IMG submission 71113) | Marine gutless worms symbiont microbial communities from Max Planck institute for Marine Microbiology, Germany - Olavius geniculatus... ... | reverse complement strand
TAAAAACATTTCAAAAACATTTCAAAAACGATGACAAATCAACCAATTCTATAGTTCTTTTAAACGACCTCAACGATGTAAATTCTACTATATCTGGTGGGAGATAGTTCCAGACATTAAATGTGTACTTTTCTTACAGCTGTTTATAACATAGTAATGACAATACTTTTGAGTTTTGCATATGAGTAGTAATAAAAACATGCCGTATACGTAAGAATGAAAAAGCTACTGTTAAATGCTCCAATGCGTGTATAAGAATATTTCATGACTACATATATCATTAGCTATTTTAGCTTTGATGTTTTGTGTTATCGTTGCATTTTTTGTTAAAATTAGTTTTGACACTGAACAAAAACTGCATCACATCAAGTTGAAGTACTGCTGTGCTATTTGTCACATGCATTTTTGAGTTTTTTTTTACTCATTTGCATGAAATTTAACAATATATTAAACTGTTTGCACAGACGAGTCATCGCGTGTCTGCCTGCAGCCAATCCGTGGAGTCGATGGTTCCGACTACATCAATGCCAACTTCGTTGATGTCTGTATAGATACAGATATTTAATTGTTTGATCCTATACTTAGCAAACACAGTGCTCAGAAAGTCTTTAGTTTTATATTGCCTGATCGATATTCGCGTCTGGTGTACTGAATGGCCTATTTTGTGCTGATGTGCCGTTAAGAAACTACTCACGCACTCACTTCTTGCGAGATAGGCCTATCGATTATTCTTTAATCTCAAAAGCTAAAATAGTCCAGTTTAAAGATTTTTGCACTGTGACGCTTAAGGATTATTATAACGTCTATTTTAAAAACAATATGCATTAAACTGTTGTGTGCATCTCATAACCATGTTCGTTCCGATTATTTTCACTCACAGTGTGTAAGAATTATTTATTTTTATTTTATTTTAATGTGTAGTAAACACTTGTGACAAACGCGCAAGAACAATAACATAGGAAAACAGTAAAGAAAAAACTACAAACATTACTAAGGTAGACAAAAGGAACACAGAAAATACATGATAAACATAGGAAAAGAATTAAAGAAAAAAACTGGAAACATTACTAAGGGAAACAAAAAAATACAGAAATTAGCGTTGTTGTGACATTGTTGACAGGGTTACCGGTACCGGCATGCGTACATTGCTACTCAGGGTCCACTGCCCAGCACTACTGAGGACTTCTGGCGTATGTTGTGGGAGCAGAATTCCACCATCATCGTCATGTTGACCAAACTTCGAGAAATGGGGCGGGTACGTCCGCTCACGAGCTCTTTCCGATCTGCTAGATCTGTTTCTGCTGATTTCGTTTTATTTGACATTGAATTGGATTATTGTTTAGCCTTAGAAGGCGTAGGTATTTTATCGGTTGTGTCTGTCATGAAACGTAGTTTAAGAACAGGACGTAAAAAAATCTTAAAACTTTTATCTAATAGAAATCTTGGATTTAATTGAGTTTGCAAAATTGCAGAATAATCTCTAATGATAAGTTTTACAGCACAGGAATTTGGGAAAAACGACAGTACGTTTGCTGTCTGATTACGATTAATTTGCCACACTGCTGATTTATTTCTTTTTAACATTTTTACTGCTCAAGATGACTGGGTGAATATAACAGTAGGCATAGGCACATTATCGTATCATTTACTAAGTATTATCATGTTTTTGAAAAGTTTCAAATTCTGTGTTGTTCTGACATAATAGCATATTTATTTTTTTATTTTATTTATACATACGGTTAAATTACATAAAGCGTTGCTTTGCTGCGGTGCGTTCTATCTGTGAACGTGTCAACGCAGGAAAAGTGTCACCAATACTGGCCTACGGATCGCTCGGCGCGCTATCAATACTTCGTCGTCGATCCAATGGCAGAGTACAACATGCCGCAGTATATACTGCGAGAGTTCAAAGTCACCGACGCAAGGGTTGGTATCGGATGCAGAACTTTATCAGTTTTGCACTAAATACTGTCTAAGAATAACTAGAAAGCAATCATAGCTCTCAGGTACCTCCGCCAAGGCAATGCTAATCGCCAGGTGGCGTCACCATATTCGCTTTGCCAGCGGTTTCGCTTATGCCCCCTTTAACGCAATGGTAACGAAAATTTCAAAGTGATCCAGAATCCAGGATTCCTGCCGGATCACTCCCAAAATTGAACCACTTGTAGCTTATGCCATGCCCAACATTTTCTCAAAATTTCAGAAAGATCCGTACATAACTTTTTGAGTTATGTTGCTAACAGACAAACAAACAGACAAACAAACACACAAAAACCGGCAAAAACATAACCTCCTTGGCGGAGGTAATAATTATTAAGCCTGTTTTTGCGCACTCAACATCCAGACTGCCAGTTTACCGATGAGAGACAGAGTTATGGTTCGTGTCTTATAGCTAAATATTATGCGGCAACAGTGAGCGCGAATTTGCCATGTATGTGTGAAATTTGTAAATCAGCTAACTATGTTTGCATGTACGGATATTTTTTATTATTAATTAAGCTTTTTTGTTCTTAGTTTGTTTGATTTTTTGCCGCTGAGTTTTTATGGTTTTTGTCAGTACCAGTGTAAGTGATTGGAGCGATCGTCTCTGAAATGGCGTAGGTAACGATGGCGAGCGGGACGCAAAACTTTCCGCACTCGCTTTTCATGTTCCATTTGTGCATGACTAAAACATTGTTGAACTGCTCTGCTGATAGCAATTAGGACTGAATGTGAATTTTTCTCAAGCTTTTTTATTTCGTGAACTTTCTTGAACATTCTCGAATTCTGGAATAAATTTTTCGACCTTTACAGCTAGGCCTATGATGATAAGACGCTGATGCGGCTGCTGCTGCTGATGATGTAGGACGGCCAGTCGAGGACCGTGCGTCAGTTCCAGTTCACGGACTGGCCGGAGCAAGGAGTGCCCAAATCCGGCGAGGGTTTCATCGACTTCGTCGGTCAGGTCCACAAGACCAAAGAACAATTTGGTCAGGACGGACCCATCACTGTTCACTGCAGGTTTATCAAACAGATCATATCTTACTAATTGATTTACGGGGCCGGATTAAGGCACAGGCCAACTAGGCCATGGCCCTGGCCTAGGACCCCACTTTAAGCAAAGTAAAAACAAAAAAGTTGTGCTCGTCCAACGTCAACACATCAACGTGGAAAACAACTGCACAAGGTCGATCGTTTTGGCGAAGCTCCTGCAAGTCGGGAGTATCCCATTTCGAACAACAACGCATCTCAGACCTGCAAGTGAAGAGGGAAAAGAGGAAGGCTGGTGTCACGACAACTTCTCTGTCTCACAACTGTACCATCTGCGGACGTGGATGTGCTGCCGCCATCGGACTCTACTCGCACTTCAGAACTCAGAAGCGCTGGCTGATCATCCGTCAACTCGACGGGAGACAAAGGCGAACGCGCTTCACCTTAACACTAGCCTGACAGAGACAGACCGATACTCGATTTACCGACCCCAGAGGGATGGAAGGCTGAGTTGACTTTGGTGATTAGATATATGCCATGATGGCTTACCTGTCCGCTGCCGGTCGCCCATCCAGCTAGCCATCTAACAGGGACTTGAACCATTACATTACAGATTTGCTAGGACCACAAATAAAAGCGCTGGTCACGACAAAAGAACAGAGGGGTGAACAGAACAGAAGCAGAACAGAAACAGAAATGTTTACATGTGAACAGAAATGTTTTCAGTTGATGGCGGAACTGTGACAATGTGTTGGACGCGACAATGTCCGGTGGCAAACTGTTCCATAGCCGAGCACCAGCGACAGCGAAGGCTCGGTCACCAACAGTTGCGCACTGCGACTGGGGGACATCCAGCTGGTGTGTCAGTGAGGACCGCAGACGTCGTCTTGACGGCATGTCGGACAAACGTCGCAGGTCTACAGCCAGGTTTGATGGAGCCGTGCCGTTCAGTAAGCAAAAGACGATTGTCGCCAGCTTGAACTGCACACACTCGGGCGCTGTCAGCTAGTGGAAACTGGCGAGCGTGTCGGTGATGTGGTCCGAGCGCCGCAGGCCGGCGATGGATCGTGCGGCAACGTTGAGTACCGACTGGAGGCGGCTGTACAGGTAGCTTATGGGGTGTTTACACGATCCAGCAAACGTCCAGCAATTCACGTGTATTTTGAATACATTTGCTGGAAGTTTGCTGGACGTTTGCTGGATCGTGTAAACACCCTATTATAGCACGGTAAGCCTACCAGCGCAGCATTGCCGTAGTCCAGCCGGGACAGGACGAGGGCGACGACAAGTGTTCGGTAGACGGACGTCGGCATCGAACGTCGAATCCTGCGCAGCTGACGAAAAACGGCGAAGCAGCTGGCAACGGTTTTCTGAACGTGGCATCGCATCGAGCACGTGATCTTAAGTCCAACGTGCTAAACGTTACACTAAGTGTATGTGTGTTGTGTGCTGTATAGCGCCGGCGTTGGTCGGACGGGCGTGTTCATAGCGCTGAGTATCGTGCTGGAGAGAATGCGGTACGAGGGTGTCGTCGATATGTTCCAGACAGTTAAGCTGCTGCGCGCTCAGCGACCCTCCATGGTTCAAAATGAGGTCCGTCTACAAGTACACGTTGCTTTCATTGTGTGCCCATCCTAATAGGCCGCATTACGCGTTTTGCCCGTCCGCCTGTCTGTCTGTTCATCCGTCTGTCCCGTACTGGCTTCTCCTAACTCGAAAACCGAAAAAATGCAGATACGCCAAAATTGGCGCGAACGTTCCACAGGACAGGAATAACCGGTGGTCTGCCAGTTTTCGGTTTCAGAAGTCAGAGGTCCGGCGGACAGCCGCACAATATGTCAGCAGTGAGTCGACATAATTTCTTATTTTGCAGATGTCTTCGTGCTTTGTGCCTCTGAGGACATGACGCAGATTGGTTGCGGCCTCACTATTGCTCTGTTAATTATTCTGATTATTCAGTATCTGATACTGTCCAACGACTTTAGCGTGCTGCAAGAGTCTGACAGACGGAGACGCAGCCGGACAGACCACGTTGCGGTAGCATTTGTCGCAATTACCAACATGCGTTCAGCAATCAACAGTGCCGACCAATAGTAATAATATAGGCATCTTTTTCAACCGCAATATGGTAGCACGTGGCCTACGAAAAATCGAACTTAGCTATACTCTTAACTAAAAATTTGATTTGTACACGAATCGTAAAGGTTTCAACACAACAGGTATTCGTTTTCATGCATTAGTGTTACTAGCAAAGTACCCGTCATTCGCCAGATGGCGCCACGAAGCACTACACGCTGCGCTAAGCACTATAATGATGGTTGGCCGGCAGTGGGTGGAGGTGGGACAAGGTGTGGGCACACGTATAGGCCTACCTAAAGCCCCAAGAACTCAGACCCGCGGCTGGGGTCCGCAACCGTGCTACACAGAAGCGACAGAGGGGTGTGACAGACCGACAAACAAACAGACAGACAAACTTTCCGCGCTTTACAGTAAAATTTCTAATAATACTTCAATAAGACTGTGAGACTGTGGCGTGTGCGCAGGAATATTACGCACTGTGCTATCGAGCGGCACTGGAGTACCTCGGCTCGTTTGACCATTACGCCAACTGAACTACCACCCACCGTGCTTCCATGATCACACGTACACACTCCAATCCAGCGAGTCCAGCGCGCACTTGACTCCGATACAGTCCTGTGCTGTTCGCAGAACTTATTGATTACAAGCACTTCGTAAATCCGTACATGATCTCACACAGTGCGCCGCGCACGGCGGACAGCGCGCTACATCAACTGGACTGTTTACCTGGGCGCCCGCCGACCTAATGGCACTCCACGAACGAACGACTAACGAAACAACCGCATCGGTGCACAGTCAAACCGTTTCAATGGACTGTTTTATACCGTAGGCTATGCGTAAAATATCGCGCCACTACGAAACGTGAATGGTGGTATTCTTCGAAATTCGGTTGGCGCTCATGCACATTTCGATTTTCGACAGCAGCCGATCAGATTGACCGAGTTAGGCTATACAATGGTTTCGCTGCTAGACACAGAAGATGAACCGATCATGGGAGAGATTCTAGGCTGAAGCGTTCTCTGACGCAGAGAGAACGTATACGTGCGTTCACGCAGGAATTCTTCTAGTCGTTGTCTGAGTCAGTTCGTGCTGTACAGATTATGGTGGTTTCGGTTAAACTTCGACTTTAGAACTCGAATGGTCTAGCGATTGAAAACTTTTTTTACTTGCATGCCGATATGCTGCTTTTAAAGCACTTATTCTGCTAAAGTTATTGAAAATTGTTGGGTTATTAGATAGCACTTGTTTATTAACGAAGAAAACAAATAGAATTGTTGTTGTTTATATACCGTAGTTTGCGTCATTTATTATTTATGAATAGAAAATAATTAGTAAATTTCATGATAAACACTTAATGGACTAAAAACAAGACTGCACTGAACTGTAAATTTATTCAGTATTTCTGGCCAACTGTGGCCATGTGTTGGCCATGATTCGACTTGGGTAAAGTAGAATGATATCGTCGACGTGTTCTCGAAGAGCTAACTTCTCAGGAGATTATTCGTCAGCATCAAGCGCAGGTCCCACGACGAAAGTCAATCAATAATGATTAAACGCAGCGATATATCACAGCTGTCAGCCATTCAGCTGTGTCCACTATATAGCCGCTGTAGACAGTACTAACCGACACATTGTGTTCAGTTGCTCTGGTTCAGGCGTCGACCTCCACTACACAGATAGCATTATGACTACATTCTGTTCTAGCGTTGGCAGCTAACAGCACCACCTCTGCGTTTAATTAAAATCCATGAATTTTCAATTCATTGTTATTATGAGAAAGCGTGTTCATTATTTCGTAGACCCTGCTTTGGGGAATGACATTTGATGTGACCTTAATTATAATTAAAATATTAAGGAAGAAATTGAAGTGATGCTATTGCGCTGTTAGCCTGGTATGTAACCCCTGGGCGTGGGCCGTATTGTCAGGGGTGTAGGACATTTCCCCCCGGACACTTTCCCTCCCGGACGTTCCCTCCTGACGTCCCCCCCTGCTTTTTGCATACCCGGGAACAGCGGCGGCAGTGGACGCAGCGTGATGCGCGGAACAGAGGCGCCGCCGCCGTCGTCGTCATGGTCGACAGCTGCTGCAGCAGGTCGCGAGCAGCGTCTGTAGCTTGTCGGCCTCCTCCACGTCGGTAAGGCAGCCGTGCAGCGCCTAGCTGCATGCCGTCGACGACGTCAGACTCGGGGAGAAAGGCCACGCACGCGCTCGTCATACATAATAGAGGGGGGAATGTCCGGGTATGCAAAAAAAGCAGGGAGAAACGTCCGGGGGTGGAAGTGTCCGGGAGGAATGTCTGTCTCCCATTGTCAGAAAATTAACGATAATTCAAGAAGTTCATATTATGTAAGCTGTCGATGCAACGAAGTTATTGACCATGCGGTTCTAACGGCGAGATGCAAAATGTTCTGGTCACGTGGAACAAGCCACCGTGCTGTACACGATATTTGACATAAATTCAGTAACCATGAGTAACTTATCAAAGAAGCATAAGAGGCAATTTCTTCCACGATAATTTGATTGCATCGACAAAGCGAATGTGTAAAAACAGACGACGGAAACTATAAATATAAAAAGATCAAGTAAATAAAAGCTGCCCTATGCTGTGATTGTCGACTCTTTGTAAAACATCTCTGAAAGCATGCGTGATAAGAGGAAAATCCAGAAATTGGGCAGCCGTGGACTGATCGAATTGTTTCGTGAAATTATCGACGGACGGACGGAACGATGAAACGCCGACGCAGAATCGAGCGACAGGTTCGAGCATTAGGTAATGATGATATGCAGAGCTGCCGTCATCGATATGCTGGACCGACCGACCGAGGGACCAGGCGAAGCAGCGACCCGGGCGAAATACTGGCCACTGACCAGCGTGATGCACGGCAAGGTTGACTCGACTAGAAGACCGTCTGACGTGCGCATCACTGAAGCTGTACTGAACAGCAAACGCAGAGCAGCGACCGACGACGGCATCAAGTACCGCCCAGTCGGGCCATCGAGTGTATTCAACAAATTCTGTCCTATGCTAACCATTTTAACTCTCTATCTACAAACAGTGCTGGCCAATGGCCATTCAATCCATGTATTAGATGTCGCTGTAGCCCGATGTTCTTATAAATGTCTATGTACGGGTGAATGGATGGCATTTTTAATAACTAAAATAAATAAACGCCTTAGGTTAAAGTAGGTTTTTCGTATCTCGTCTCGTGGAGTTGATACATTTCCGCTATTTTAAACATCCATCAACTCGACGATTCCCCGTTATCTCGTATGTACTCGTGTGTACTGAAAGCGAAACATATTTTTTCAGTTAACATGGACAGTGATAAAATACCAGAGCAAGCTTCGTATTGGCAAATGGATCGGCATGTCAAGCGCAAACCAGGAATACCGAGGAAGAACTGGATTGACACCATGCGCCAGGACTTGAAGACCATTGACATGGCCCGGGAAAAAGAGGCTGAAGAATCTGCAGCCGACAGAAAAGATTGGCCCAATGTGTCTAAAACACGGGATGACCTGAATCTAAGTAAGTAACAGATTATATCCATTCACCCGTTCGTCGGCCGTCCATTTATTTCGTTCACGGTGACGGTATTTTATTGACAAAGGCTCTTCTGCGGACGTATTTTCGATTATTGTATAAGCCTGCTATTACTATAATGTTATCTGTGTTATTTAATGATGTGACCGACATAATCTCATTGTGCGTGCGATCGCTTGCAGCGATGAGAAATGATATTTAAGAGGACGAATCTCTACATAATTGAAATGTCGCTGTAATGTCGATCGGTTGCGGTCGGTCACGTCAAAATCTCGTCGAATCTCCATCGCACTGGCAGCGAAGCTTGAAATTGGACTGCTGTGCAGAGTGAGCCAAAATGTAAGCATCGGACTTCCGTTCATGTCTTCACGAAATATAGACTGACTTTGAACATTGTTTCACTGACACATTCTGTAAGAAATACCTAGGCCTAGTAACTTGGTTGTCAAATACCTCCACATCTTACCTGTGTCACTACACTACCTCGTAAATATGAACTATATTTTGATTATACTGATTACGAAGTCGAGCTATGGTGTGGTGGGATATTTGGTAACTACGTCATTACAAATTTCTTACGGAATGTGTCGGTGAAAAATAATATTTGGCGAAGACACAGATAAAAGTTCGAGGCTTAGGCCTACTTTTCGGCCAGCCCTGTAGTGGTACCCGGGCCACGAGTGATGCTGCTGCTGAGGCTGAAGATGGCGACCGGTGCACGACATCAACGGATCCGTCAATAGATTTGACAGCAGATCTTCCAGTTCTGTAGATTCTTTCAATCTCTATCTCCCTCCCCCATCTACGATGTAAATGCCTGATGACAACAAATGGTACTCGTGTGTCTGCTACCCAATCACCCGTACACAGCCTGTTGAACACCGTACTCCATATAACCCGTCCGTTCTTCGTCTCTGCTATCTCGAATTGTACATTGTATTGCCTTGGGTGCAGTTGTGTTCTAAATCAGCGGTTTACGATAACTATTTCAGCCACTAACTGCCAATAAACGCTGCAGGCCATTAAATAATGGCAGAATGCAGCAGAGAGATGTAGATATAGCTTGCAACAGATGAAGTATTTTATTAATACTACAATAAATACCAACATAAACTGTAACATTTAGCTCTAGGGAGCATTCAGTGACAGATATAATAAAAATCGATGCAGTAGACTAAAAGATTATTAACTTATAACTAAATAGTTTACTGGATGCCCCATGTACCAGTCAATGTGACGGCTCTAGTCGCATAACTGCAACGAATGCTTTCTCTTGTACGTTGCGGTTCGGAATAATAGCACCATTTGTTCTAAATAATCAATTTTTTAAATCATGTTTAATTTTTTAAGTTGAATTGTACCGAATTTGTGTCAGTTTTACAGCATTACTGTCCACGACAGTATTCTTTTCCCCATCGTCGCTAAATTTTTTCTTTGTTTCCTGTTAATACAATAACTTATGATCCACTGCAGTTAGCTTGATGAAATTTTGCCTCGATAAACTCTAGAATTTGTTTAATGTCAAGGTCGTAGGTCAAAGGTCAAGGTCACATAAGTTTAAATTTAGATTGTTCACTATTGCAAGATAGGGAAGAAAGTTTGTCATCAGAATTACAGAAAACAATTACAGACGGATTTGACTCAAATTTTCAGGGAAGGATTGATTAGGCAAAATTCCGATAGACATATAGCCCCTGACAAATACCCCGGACAGAATCCTCTAAATAGGTGTAAAACGGCAAAAATTCCAGGGACATGATTCCCCTCTTAAAAGCTAAAGTCACATGGGTTTCGTGTTTTTTTGCGTGCAGAATACTGCGGCTAACTGTGGGCAGTACTTAGCCTTGCGCAATGCTTGACAGAATAGTATTGTATCAATTTGTATTTTTTCTCTGTATTCCGGTGGCCTTTTGTCCAGTGGCCTTTTGTCCGGGATTCATTTGGGTAGGCCCCTGTTTGCTGGCGGCAGTGCAAACTTTGTCTTTTTTCGTGTTCCTGTAACATTCTTGCTACACTTCTTTGTCTACGCCTGATTTTATGTTAATAAATTCAGTAATTTATTGTCTGAGTGAGTGTAGCAGTTGATCTATCATTTACCCAGTCAATGACTAGTTGTTGGCCTATAGACTGATGTCGTATACAGTCACATTCACACTGCCATACAGTCACCAGCAGCAGCTGGTGGTGCGCTGCAAGGCAACTGATGAATTGGCGCGGGCGGCAGGTCATTACGCCGCCAGACACGCAATTGCGGCACGGCAGACTTGCTCGGCAGAAATCAATAGTTCGGTATGCATGACCGACCTATTGGACCACCAACAGCGGCAACAGCATGGCAAAGCAACGGCGCGCGTTAGCTATATGAGTGTGTTCAGCTGGTTCGAGAAAAAGACCACTACCGTACACCAGGTCCGCACAACGCCGTAATACGTCAAAACAGCGCCTGCCTGTCAAGCAAGGAAATCCAAGTAGGGCCTAAATCGTGGCAAATACAACACAACACGTTTACACGAACAGATACAAAATTATCGGCTATCGAAAAGTGGTGTTTTTGTATGTATACATTTTATGCTGTAAATTCTATGACACTGTTTATTTCATCAAAATTTCATTTCTAAAGATGTGTTTAAGAGTTTACGAGATCGCACCGACTACGACGCACAGTAGCCTACTATAGTGTCAGCTTTATTGTTTTCATAGCGGGAAATACCGACAGGCTGCACTTCCATCACGTTACAATATAGAATATATTCGTGTACAAGTAGTCTGAAAAGCTTAGTATGTTTTGTCTTCTTTTCAATCAATCAATCAATCAAAAGCTTTATTATTTAGCTGACGAGTAGGCCTATAATAAAATTTTAAAAATGACAGAAAAATCCAATAATCATGTCAGAAGTTGTCTTCAAACGGTAATCGAGCTAAAAATTGTAGTCAATTTAGCCCAGAGGCGACAGGTCGTGGATTCGATCTCCGAGGTTAATATCAGGTTATAAGACTGACGTTGTATCTGTAGCTTGGCAACAGAGAATTAAAAACATGATATTCATCATTCAAAACACGTCTACAGAACAGTTTAGTTACTGTTCAGAGTCGACATCGACGAGCTGTTCTATTGGCGATAAGTCAGCGCGACAGTTGGAAGAAGATACTTGAGCTGGACGACGGTCGACGAATCACATGACACGTGTGTGTCGTCGTTGTCATCATCGTGGTCGACGCTACATCATGCGCACTGTGCAGCTAGCGCAGCAACCTGCAGCTGTTGCAGCCAGTGCGCCGCAGCCCACCCACCACGCCACGCCCGACTGTATCGATCGCTGCTGCCTGCGCCTCGACGTCGACGATCGGCGGGGAGGGGGAGGGTCCAGGGACGACGTTTGAGAGTCAGGGGCGACCAAGCAGCGCACGCACAGACAGACATAAAGCACGGGCGGGCCGAGAGGACAGACTGACAGACGGTCGGTCGGTCGGCCGCCAGCAGACGCACGGACGCCGTATTATCATATTCCTGCATGCGCTGGCGTTGTGTCGGCGACGGCGAATTGTTCAACCAGCAGCGACCGGCTAGACTCAAACAGTCATTGCTAGTCTGGTCTGGTCGCCGAGATTGCTCGATATCTGTACAAGGAGGTGAGTTTTCTGCATGAATTGAAGTATTGTTTGCGTAATATTCAGGCTTGCCGTGGATATGGATATCCATGGATATATCTATGGATATTATGCTGGAGCACCTGCTAATTAAAGTGAATACTTATATGCTAAGTCTGTCGTTGTTACTCTTCATTTATTTATTTGTGTTATTGAGTCAAATGAATAATCAAAGACATCAGCACGTCATGATTTAGTTAGCTTAAATTAATTTATTAACAACTAGATAGCAGCAGCAGATCATAATTTTTAGTGCTTTAATGTTGGTCTATCCATTTGTGAGTTTCATATTTTTTTGTCAAGTGATAACAAAACTACAAACGTTTCTTGCTTACTAACCTACATAATGCTAATAGGAAGAACAAACCCGTGTTCTTTAGAAGCGTCCACTCCATTCTATACCTGTAGGCGTACACAAATGCAACCGGTGTCTTGGAAAACAAGGATCCAAGCTGCTGCTGGTGTGGGCCGACCGTACCGCCTATATCTTAAGACCAGCGTCCGACTTCGGTTTGCAAAAAAAGCGATTTGCCAGAGTGAATGCAATCCCATAGACGCTGTGGTGACGCTGCTGTGTCGATCGCTAGAATCAACAGTAGGACACGATACGGTAATTCGGCGCACGTGGGTGACGGCTGCTTGTTGGCGTCAGCTTGACAGTCGTCAGTTCGTTGACGCTGTCCTAAACACAAAAGAGTGAAAAGACGGCCACATTATGTCTGGCGACATTAACGAAAGCAGAATTTTTGAAATACTCCCACTCCTACTTCTCTAGTTACCGAAACAGAGCAAAAAGTAATCGCGTGTAGGCCTAGTTATGGTGGCGCGACCAGTAAGTTAACTTAAAAGTTATTACTGTAGCGCCAATTCGTAGCAACTGGATCAAATACGTCTCCGAATTGCTAAAAGCTTTTTTTCAAAATGGAGCAATATGACATTTCAGAAATAATTATACAGCATTAAAATTATAATATCTTGTATAAACTGTTTGCACTCGTGTTGCTTAAATCTCACAATGCGCAACGAAACCATTCTGGCCACGGTCGTTCTGTAAAGTGCAAACTAACAAGTAACAGTGTTACCCTGATGTTTCCCTGAGTCTCAGCTAGCAGTTGACTAAGGAGAGGAATGTTATTTATTTGTTTATTTGCATGTTATTTTGAGCGTCTCTCCGTCACTTGCATGCTGTTGTCTGTTTTTTTTTCTCTCAAAAAATTGTAGCCTACCAGTACACGTTTTGAGTATGCAGTTTGTTTTCGCGTGCAGGAGCAGCGATTTAAGTCGTGGTTTCTGAAGTTTAACAAAGCACGTGACAGCTTAGCGTTAAAGGGCACTACGTCACAGTGACGTCATGTCGGTCGTTTACCACGTGCTATTGCTCGATGGCTCCAACTTTGAAGTCTCGCTTGAAGTAAGTCGTGCACGATGGTTTCTTTATTTCAGACTTCCGGCCTCCCATGCAGATTCTGTATACAGAATAATTGCAAAGTGTCAGAATTTTACGTCTTATAGGCCTACATGACGCATTGACAATATAAATATTATTTTTGGCTTCAGACTATCTAGCGTCATGATTAAGAAACGAAGTAAGACGTTCTAGCGTACGAAAACTGTTGCTGTTAGTTAACGTTAATTAAGATTTAGTTAAATTTCTGTTTTCATGTTTTTGCCATTTTATTATACCGAATAAAGATTTTCAGTAATGATAACATGTTGATTGTTGATTTACTCAAGTGGAATGTTTATGTTAGAAAAAAGCAAAAGGTCAAGAACTTCTAGACAAAGTCTGCGAGCATTTGAATCTTCTAGAGAAAGATTATTTCTGCTGCTCTTACCGAGAAAATGACGTTAAGGTAGGTGTGTTTACTGCCAATTACTGTCTAATCTGAATATCGCATTGTGTGAAGTCGGTACTTCGCGGGACGAATTTTGTTCTTGTTCACAGAATAAATGAGGTAAACGTCGTTTCTACCAGTTTATTGCAATCGGAATGATTGTTAACCCTGCAGGCCTGCAGCCGGGAAAGGAGGGGGAGTTGATAGGTTTGATCGACCCTTTTCCCCGTCAGTCGGAACCAATAAGCATTGCATAAATATAAGCAGAAATGTGACTAGCCGATGTAGATGCAATTTTCGAGTTTACAGCGCTCCCCTAGACCACAAGCTGGATTAATGAAGGCCGCCGCGAAGGAGACGTGAAGATCAGCGACGTCCGTGATTAAAGAAGTCGGCAGACGGGCAGAAAATCGCAATTTTTCAATAGACAGCTGCAAATTACAGACAAGACAGCTGATATTATAGGTGCTCAAAATTCAATATTGCCTCTCAATTTCTGAAAATGAAAGTTTTAGCTTCACATTTTATTTGTGAACAAAATTTTTTTCGACTATAAGAATATTTTCTGACAATTTTTTTTGACAAACCCGAAATTCAAGCAGAGAGGCAAATGCCTATAGGGGCTTACGTGTTCGACCTTCTGCCATGAAATCGAACCTTTTTGTGTAGAAGTTTAGCTGTGTATGTGGATCTGTCGACGGTCTGTGGTCGTTGCTGTTCGTTTCAGTTTTGGCTCAACAACAACAAGCGGATTGCTAAGCAAGTGCGAAGTAAGTAAACAGCCTGTGCATCCTCTTACGTCTCCATGTGTAACATAACGTACTTTCGTAAAGAGATGTCTTCGCTAAAATTAAACTAAAACACACATGCGAATTTGTTTACGGCAGTTTCGGACAGTTTTAGTTACCTCAGCAGAATGGGAAAAACGGGCTACGGGGCGAAGGCCTAGTGTGGCTGATGGGGGCGGTGGTATGTCTGCTAGCTGCAAACTGCGGGTCCAGTTGTTCGCTGACGCGGGCAGCGATAGCCGCATAGTGTGCTGCGGTATCATAAGCTCATGCCGATCAGCTGTTTCTTCAGAGATTGTAAAACTGGTTACAGGTATGTTTCGGGCAAGAAGTGTAAGAAGTGCTATAGGGCCTAGCAAGTACCGGACTTTACCTTTTTTCCAGCAGCCTAATTGCCCAATAGCTTTCTAGTTTTTGCCAGATGATGTTTTAGTGATACGAGCGAGGGACTGTCATCGTTTCATACCAGATTAATTGTCTCCGTGAAAGCGACACAGAGACTAGTATGATGATCTGAGCTCAAAATACAAAGTAACGATCCGACCCACTCAAAAATTGAATCAGCGATCGCGCTGGAGTCGCTTCACCATTGCCGTACCGCGCATACCGATGCTTATTCAGCTCATGGAACGGAAAATTCAGTATATATATGCTTGATTCACAGAAAATGAACAGGAAGTAGATAACCTGAGAGTCCAGGCTTGATCTTAATCTCGGGCCAGACACATTATTTCCCATGGAGGTGCTGAGACAAATTATATGCGCAACAACCTAAAGATTAAACCGTAATATGCTGATTGTTTGCTACTAGGTCCTATAGAAATGTGGAATGTGTTCATGTCAGATTAATGGACTTATGTGTTTCGTCGTATAGTTAGTAAGTTTGTGCCATATCTCAATTGCAATTTTGTATTCGATCAGTTCGTGTTTTCAGTTGATACCTTTAGATATGCTAGCACTGCGATTCGTGCTAAGTTTTAATTAGACGTTATTTTTGCGCGCGAAAGCAGCTACTGCTTTCAGCGCGTCTTAGCCATCACAATTCTGTCCGTTTGTCTGTCACACGAGTGGATCAGGCAAAAACGGTCCAAGCTAGGATCTCCAAATCTTCACCATCGGCTGCCTGGAAGACTCTACTTTCAGGAACCGTGAAGCTTTTCCATAAATTCTAAGGGGGTCACCCCGAACGAGGGCCCTAAATGAGAGGGGGTGGTCAAAATTTGTGATTTTCAGCCAATAACTCGCTGTATCTCAGTAACGGTGCGAGATAAGGCCTAGGTTACTATTAATCAATAATCACTAATAGCAAATCGTATACTGGCTTTCGATTGGCGCCGAATTCAATGATCTTGGATGACTTTGAATACCAAAATAGGGGGGTTTTATGGATTTTTTTGGCCATTTTCGCCTGTGAGAGTCTATATCATTCACAAGGTGGCGCCACGCCGCTGACGCCACACGCGCCTATGGCCGATGTGTATTATGGTCCCGATGGGCCGAGTCCAAATGA
>Ga0056128_1005180_pt1 | contig 16376 bp, 12 predicted proteins | sample WorMetLIZISLAND2_FD_71113 | JGI IMG/M metagenome (GOLD analysis project Ga0056128, IMG submission 71113) | Marine gutless worms symbiont microbial communities from Max Planck institute for Marine Microbiology, Germany - Olavius geniculatus... ... | reverse complement strand
GGAACAGTTTACCACCGGACATTGTCGCGTCCAACACACTGTCACAGTTCCGCCGTCAACTGAAAACATTTCTGTTCAAACAGTCTTACCCTTCTGTGCTTTTGTCGTGACTAACGCTTTTATCTGTGGTCCTAGCAGTTTTTCTACTTAGGCCACGTTAAAAAATCTGTAATGTAATGTAGGCCTAATGTAATGTAATGTACGCTTCAACCAATGACTATTGGCTTGTCCTGCTTGCCACGCCAAAAACTAAAGGCCCATAACGACAACGCTTTCGCTAGTAAAGAAAGCGCTGTCATACTTCGCTGACTTGCTGGAGCGACTTGACTTCACCGACCTAGCTAAGCGCTATCTTCCTCTTATTCTCGCTAACTTGAACGACATTCGCCAGCGCTGTTGGGCAGCGCTGCCGAAAGCTCCGAGTCTGAGCTACTTAACGCGACCGAGGTCTTTTAGTTTTTTGGCCGACCGTTAGGTCGAGCCTTGGGTTACAATGTGTCGCTTGTCGCCTATCTGTAATGCATGTATTGTGGCTGAACCGTATGTCGTAAGGGGTCGGCCGTCGGCGATGGTACTGTTGGATAGGACAATGACGAGTTAGGCCTACTATAGGCAATAGCCTATTGCCTATATCAACTCATCATTGTCCTAACCAACAGTAGTATCGCCGACGGCCGACCCCCTACGACGGCCAATAGGCTGACAATAGTAACCCATGTCTTTATCTGCAGCGTTCTGACAACAATTTTGAATGCATGGTTGCTATCTACAGCCATCATCCATGTGCGCCGAATTACCGTATCGTATCTTAGCTTTGATTGTAGTGTTCGATATAGCAGCGTCACCATAGCGTGCATAGGACTGAAATAGAGAATATCTACTAGGTTATAGGCCTATATTCTAAATGAAGCAAGTCAATCCAATGAAACATGTTCTTTAACGCAAAACAATATGTATCAAATAAATAATACAAATTCTAAATTTCTGACGACATTCATCAACAACATGACACTGTAATAATCATCATGACAAATAAACAGTTAACAGCTAACGAACGACTAACGAAGTGTTACATAAATACACTTATGTACACATATCCATTACTTATAGGCCCAATTAGGCATGAATAAAGCACAGAAATATCGTCACGGCGTGGACTCGAGATTCAGTTGATTCTTTGTTATAGTGGCGTTAGGTGCAAGGGCCTGTAACGCTATAAAATGATTGTATGAATCGCCTATATATAATACGCCTATAGGTATGAATAAAACACAATTCCGATTAATTACGGCTGCCATTATTAACGACAGCAAAGACCATTGTGTTTTGCTGCTAAGGTTTATTCTTTATTCATTTTTTATTCCAGATTTCCAGAGCTTAATCTCCGAGGTTCATCAGCCGTTCGCCGCGAAACTCTGGCACATATAGGTAATAAGTAGGCTATGCATAAATCCAAAATAATATCTGGAACGAAACAGAATCGGAAAAAACAGATTAAAAACTTTCTACCAAGTATAATGACATAATTAAGTAAACTTTGCTTCACAGACGACGGAAAATTGGACCCCGAATCGACACGTACCGCGGTCAGTTAGATTTGCTAGTTTACATCTGAATTTTGTATTGTCATTTGTCAGTGGTAAACAATAGCCTAACAAAGTTGAAGCGTAAAGCACCACTGATGCTGCATGGTAAACGATCGAACTGACTGTCCGACGATTTATTAGACAAAAACGTTTGCGGTTTTTATCATCCACTGTTTGACGACTGCTAGTTGGCGTAATGGTCAAACGAGCCGAGATACTCGAGCGCACTTCTGTAGCAGAACGAGTACTGGTCCTGAAACCAAATAACACGAGAGTCAAAGACACGCAACAATTAAATAGGCCTACACATAAAAATGCTTTACGGAAAGCGACAGAATTCTGAAACACGTTACCCGGACACACGCCGTACGAATAGTTATGGAAACGATTAGCCTCGGTCTATACAGAGAACCCTTCATAATGTAATGAATGATGCGTGCTAATAGTTTGTTTTCTCAAAGTGTCCGATTGCTCGATCGACGTGAAGCAAGACTAAAGAACGTTCCACTTTTGTGCCCGACTCAAAAATCTAGTGGAACTGAAACCATGTTCCATTGTCTCCAAATTCTGCAAAAGTAAGCGGTGGTGCTGCGATATTGCTGTTACTTTGCTGAATATAGCCCAGCAACGCAGAGCTTACGCATAACGTTACAAAATTATCCACATACTAAATAAACTTTGTTGCACGGATACACAGCGTGCAGACAATACAGATATATATATATATAGAATGTCTGTTATAGGCCTACATGTACCTCAGACTGGATCATGCCTTGTCGCTGTGTGCGCAACATCTTGACCGTCTGGAACAAGTCGACCACGCCCTCGTACCGCATTCTCTCGAGCACGATGCTTAGCGCTATGAACACGCCCGTTCTTCCAACACCGGCACTACATAGGCAAAAAACATCGACAACATCATTGTCACAAGTAAATATATCGACTCGTCCAGTGCCGACATGCATGCGGCCGTCCGTTTTGACGTCTCGTGACCTTGACCTTCGACCTGAAAACTGGCGCATTGGTCACTCATGCCCTTTAGAACGTTTGTTTATATCACCAATTTTAGTTTTTCTACGCTTTTTGTTCGCCAATTAAATCCCCGTTTGATTCGTTTAACTGTTTATAAATAACCTTATATTTTCTGCGTCGTTTTGCTCAGACAGCGAGTGCGACGAGCTGTCTATCCGACACTCTCTTTAAACAATCACTCTATATCTACATCAATCTGAATCTAGTCTTTCGTGCAAATCTTTCACTGCGATTTTTTAAAATGTTATATTGGATATACGTGAGAATTTTTATATGTGGCGTGTTTTTTATATTTCAAAGTTATTTTCATGCTGCTTTCATTATTGATCACGAAACAACGAATGGGTGTTTAAAACGCTGGAGTAAACAGCGGCTTTCTTGCAAGGGTAAAATGTAGAAAGTTGCAATACTTTGATCACGTTATAAGGAAAAATAACAGTGAGGAGAAAGACGTCATCTTAAGTCAAATGGAAGAAAAAGACGAAGAAAAAGCTGTGAAAACTGTTCACAGAAGTAAACAGAAAAGAACCGTCCACAATGCAGCCAACTCTCGGTGCGAAAATGCCGAAGTCAACAGTCATTATTTTAACGTTTCTAACAACGGCAGTTTTATGCAAATCCAATTACCAATTACTAAAAACAAGGAAGAGTAAAATTTGTAAGTCAGTGAGATAATGATTTGTTTGACAGACCTGCAGTGAACGGTGATTGGTCCGTCCTGACCAAATTGTTCTTTGGTCTTGTGGACCTGACCGACGAAGTCGATGAATCCCTCGCCGGACTTGGGCACTCCTTGCTCCGGCCAGTCCGTGAACTGAAACTGACGCACGGTTCTCGACTGTCCGTCCTACATCATCACCAACAGCAACCGCATCAACAGCATCTCTCACTGTAGCGTACTTAACACGAGCTACACATGCTGTCGTTGTCTCACCATAGTAACCAACAGAGTTGTGAGGATTAAAATATTGATTATAAGGTTCAATAACATGCACACTAGTAGGTGACGTCAGTTCCAGACCAGAGCGACCACTGAGACCTGGTGCAGTGTCGGTGCACTGCGACGAAGGCAGACGATCCATAGCATTTTGCAAATGTTTTGAACGTAATTAGGCTACATGAAACATAAAACCTAAAACATTTGAAAAACATGATCCTGGAGCCCTATTCCCGAAAGTGCGCAAACGGCCGTGGATCGCAAACAGATTTTGCGACATCGCACGTGCGACCGATCTTCGCGAATAGCCCCCTCTCCCAGTTACTCGAACGGTCAAACCAACGCACAGTACCGTTAATGAGAAAAGTTGGTTAAAGCTAGAGACTAGTAGATAGTAGCTGGACACTAACCCTTGCGTCGGTGACTTTGAACTCGCGCAGTATGTACTGCGGCATGTTGTATTCTGCAGTTGGATCGACGACGAAGTACTGATAGCGCGCCGACCGATCCGTAGGCCAGTACTGGTAACACTTCTCCTACACTCAAATTAACATCGACCGTACAATGTGAAATAGTAAAAACTGCATCAGCAAAATAGTGCAGTGGTATTCGGCGTTTGTATTCTTGTATATTCTGTCTTCTGTCTGTCTGTTGCGGTCACATGTTGACGAATAAAGGTTTACACACCGTGTCCGGAAAAAAAGCCTACGGTTTTTTCAACATCTTTGTCAAACCATAACTTATTTTCATAATTTTTGGCATGAGTCGTCCTGAGTATTCGCTTTATCAAACTGTTAAAATATTTTCTCTTTACATTGCCATGTTACTACGTAGAGCCGACGTAATTATGACGTCATTAAAAAAGCCGTTTTTATTGTATCCGAGGTGAAAAAGCTAACATTGTTTCAGTTAATAACTTTAACAAATTAAAAATATGTTCATAATTTTTTGTAAGCAACATTTAAAAAGCAACGCCCAACTGACAGTGTACTGATAGTCCACTTCGCCCAAATACTGACGCCACTTTACCGTGTAAAATAAAACACTTTTCGTATTCTTACTTTACTCCACACCAAAATAAACAGAAATGTAGAAAAATAGGCTTTTAGCCTGTAGCTGCCTTATTTGTCACCAATAGTGACAAAACTTGCTATCAACCAACTTTTGAGTCAACAACTTCATTACAAATGTGCACTTTACTGCACTACCGCGACGCTAACGCAGGCTGCAGAAATGACGCTGCCCGCTGATAACGGCTGCTGCACAACGACGTTCCCGTACTGCACGCGACGGCCACGCGTTAACACGGCGAAAAGCAAGTTAAAAGTTTTTACAAAAAATAATTTATTTCTATGCCAACAATTTCTGACGTTTTCTACTGCAATTTTCTTTCATCAGTTTTCCTGTTTTCATATTGCAGAGGCTCATTCAGACGTCACCTGTCAGCAAAAATGGCACTTTCGATGACGTCACGACTAAAATAGCTAGTGAGAAGTAAATTTTGAAGACAAGTTTTAGATGCTTTTAATAAAGCGTATCATTGTGATAATGTGTGCCAAAAATTATAAAAAAAATAAGTTTAAATTTGTTGAAGTTATTCAGGAAAAAGTATTCGAAACTGAAGATACAGAATTAATTATTAAGTTCTTACAGTGAATTCTCAATTTTAAGCCACCTTTAATTTATTTGTCTATTGTAACTATATAGTGTGTGTAAATGTATATGGACACTTTATCGCGCAACACTTAATCACCGACACATAATCACTTAGCAGTTATCACACAACATAATCAGTTACACATTACAAAATCGTATAAAAATGAGGGTCCACGGACACGTTAACAACTTGACACAATTAATTGCTTTGAAACAGAAGGTTTTGGCATTTATTTGGCTTTATTTATTGCGTCACGTCCTACACGTAAGTGACAGGAGGTTGTGCACCAGCAACTCCTTGTAGAAATGACGAACGTTGCATTTAAAAATCTTTTTTGATCCCTTGCACGAAAGTCCACAATGTTGGATGGTGACATTGAAAAAGTGTCTGCAGACCAAAATGCCAACCTTCAACTGCATTAGTTGTCATACCAGTCTTACTCTAAGACTCTTAAATGTGGAACCTGACCGTGCAGTCCAGCAGGCATTCGACCAGTGGTGCTTTTGGCACATACTGCGAGTCCACTTCTCTGCTCGTGTCACCAACCATGAAATCCATCGTCGTTCGGCTCAACCGCCTCTCACTCTGACAATTAAGAGCAGGCGGTTAAAGCTGTTTGGCCACATCGTTCACTCCGACCCAGACGAGGACCATCCGACCATGTTCGCGCTCTCAACGAATGAACCGCCAAATGACTGGAGACGGCCTCGCGGCTGTCCTCGACAAACGTGGCTACGCACCGTCGACCAGGACCTCCGGCAACAAAACATCGGGCTGTGGGCGGCCAGGCACTCTGCACAAGACCGAGCTCGTTGGCGACAAGTGGTAGTGACGGCTACGCTCCAGCAAGGGCTTGTCCCATGATGATGACGATGCTGTCTCCGCTTTATAATGATTCCACCACGTTTCTATGGACAAAAATGGCTGAGCCGTGATGTTCATCATGCACGTCCTGCTCATCGTCTGTCTCTATAGGTGTGTTCGAAAATGCACAATCGATTACAGGTCGGTGATTAACTGTCGCGTGTTTAAATGTCGGGAGATTAAGTGTCACCAAACCATGTGTGAGTATAATGATTAAACATGTAAGTTGTACTGCTATCATTCTTTAATACGATTCCACATAATACATGGGTTGCTGTAGAGTTGGGCAAGAAATCGAAAACGACAAACGTGATTCGGTATAATACGGACCCTGCCCATCTCTCGCAGCTTGGTCAACATGACGACAATCGTGGAGCTGTGTTCCCACAACATGCGCCAGAAATCTTCGGTGGTCAGCAGCAGCGGCGCTTGCGTCGCAATGTACGCTTTGCGCAGTCGATAACCCTGAAACAAAGCGATGTTAGGCAACTAAACTCAATCGAGTTAAACACGACGTCATATCATCATGAATCATGACAAGTACGGAACGGCAGCACTTGCTATACGTTGTGTCCGCTATAGCACAGTCAGTTTCAGTTACGCTATTTTTCGTCATTTAATTTTCTGCCGAAATGCTTAGACGTAAAGTTCTGTCTTTCTGCAACTTTGCCCAGCATAGTTTTATTTCATTTTTCTATTTTCATACATAGCATTTTCTTGTATCGCGTGCTAAAAATGCATTTGCTATATGTGAAATAAAGATCATCATCATCATCATTTATTTCTTCCTCAATTACTTGCTCACGTACTTTTACATATGTACTCTTGTTATTTGTATCAATTTATAGTGGTGAATAAAAATTAGTATTTCGCAAAACAAATTAACTGCCAGCGGTCTACAGCAGCTGTCGAACCAAACTTGTATTTGTAACAAAACGCGAAACTTGAATGAAAGAAAAACTTACGTGAATGAAGTCAGCGTTGATATAGTCGGAGCCGTCGACGCCTCTGATTGGCTGCAGGCAGACACGCGATGACTCAACTGCAATTATTAGCCATTTTTTACACAAAAATGCAAAAATAAAAAAAAAACATTCTTCTATGATTTCTCACGAAATAACTGCAAAAGTGATGAGCTTCTCGGTAATTTTAGGCATACGTTAACAACTAAACTATCCGAACAACAATATGACGCCAATAGCTAGGTCCTATACATACGCGTGTTATCCACTAGGGCTATCTAAACTAACTGACTAATTAACTAAGTAATTTATTTGTTTGTTCATTAATCTAAGTGTGTGATTATGTATTCGTTGTTAAGACTTACACGGCAGGACGTTGACGAGACGGTTTTTGAACTTGTTGCTGGTGAGGTTCGCGCTGACGAAATGCGACGCGTCAACTGTCCTCGTCGTCATAGACAACCGCTGCAGGAATAAACCACATACACCCAGGGCTGGATTGGACTTCAATCTCTATACCCATTCCATACACATAACCGTGGGAATCTCCGTACCCACGGCAAACCTGCGATCACTGACACTCACAGCTAACTCGGCCATCAGCGGCAATTAAGACAGACATAAAAGCTGTAATCCAGACCTTTAGGCCTATCAATCAAACAATCACCAGTCAATCAACAAATAACCTATTTATTCTAAGAGCAAAATCAAAACTTCAAACACCACAAAATTATTTCCTGACGGAAATTTGCCTCTGTCTGTTGGAATATCGCAACTTCTTGTACCCAATCTTTTTAAATAACTCAAGACGCCGCTGCCATTTGTCCTGGGACTCTTGCATACGTGTACTGGCCACGACCTATGCTTGCAGTGAAGAAAAATCTAGACTGAACATGTGGACATTCGGCGACTTCGTTCAGCTGCCTCTCTCGCGTGTGCGTTACCAAGGACAAAGACAAAGCTCAGAATAAATCGTTCACAGTCGCCGGCCCACGAGTCTGGAACAGTTCACCGTCTTCGCTGCAAGCGGCAGAAGACCAGGAACAGTTCTAAGAGCAACTAAAAACACATTTGTTCGGTTAAAGCTGCAGTGCCTAGTAACTTTTGCTTTAAAACTCCGCGTGAAAACTGACTTTCATTATTAGTATTACGTACAGACCTTGAACTCGAGCTCGATGCCGGTGCATGACTTGCTGACGTCGACAGCACTCAGTCGCTGTAGATGTGCGTAGAGATTGCGGGCCGGGAGCTCGGTGTTGCCAGACTGGATCGCCTCGACCAGCGCGTCATGGATGAAGACGTACTGGTCCTCGGTCTGGACCATGTAGTTGCGCTGGGAGCGTAGACAGGTCACGTGACCGTAGACGTCCAGCGTCTTCTCGTGTTTGATGCGCTCCAACATGGCGTCAACCACGATCACCGCGCCAGTCCGACCCACCCCAGCGCTACATATATCATATACACACGGTCAACTCAGCCTTCCATCCCTCAGGGGTAGTGCTACGCACACAAGGTCGACACAACAAAGGATGTTTATCCCCTCCTTCTAGTTACTGAATCATGTTCCCCGTCTTTTCTCCCTCTCCTTTTTCCATTTTTCCACTCTTCTTTTTTTCATGTGTTCCTACACTTTCTCTGTTACCCTTTCCCTAGGGTCTTTTTTCCCAAATCCTGTCTGTGGAGCGCTTTAAACTTCTTCATTGGAGGTCTGGGGCGAAAGTCCAAACGCCGTCGATTTTAAAACACTCTGGACCTTAAAAAAGCAGTAACAACGTATACAGAAAATTGGTAGCACAATTAAGGTTCAAAACTACACGAACTTCACCCTCGAATGATTAAAAAACAACGACATATCGGGTTATGTTCGGCGGTCCAGAATCAAATCGACTTCTCCCATGAGTTGAGTGACACGCACCTGCAGTGTACTACGATTGGTCCGGCGTCTGGAGACTGGAGGGCGCGGTAACGTCGAATGAACATGAGTAGCGGCGTGGCGTACTCAGGCACTCCGTGATCAGGCCACGCCATGAACTGCAGCTGACGTACCTCACTCCGCTCTGAACTCCCGTCCTGAACACAGCACAACACGAGCACACCGTTCTAACAGCCGTGTTGCTACGCAGTGTGGCCCCAAAATGACACAATTCTTTTTATACGCTTCAGCTTCATTGCTCTACAGGCTTGGCCAAAAGTGACACCTTTTGGGTATTTAAATTTTCTCCCTTGTTAGGTGCAATTCTTCTTGTTTACTCACGTATAATGTTCATTAAATGACGTCGTCCTTCGTCTGCCGATGTAAACAAGTTCTTTTCTATGCAAACAGATATTATAAATTAACTGTAACTGTTTACTAAAAATGAAAACGGAACAGATACCAGTAATTCCAGGTCACCATTTCTCCACTTTGAGGGACGAAGTCATTGATGTCCCCCGCCCAAAAATTTGAAGGGGACAGGCCCCTACCCCCAACTGATTGACGCCCATACATAAACAGCATGCACAGGTAGAATTATGGTACTATGAAAATTATTTGCAGGAGAACTTGCCCTTGCAACGAGGAAGGTGCGAATTGTGTATGTTGCTAATTCGACGACGTCCAATAACGTCACGTGCATCATGCTGTAGGTTTGCGAGCCTCTATTCGGCCAGTATTGGTCACACTTTATCTACGCCACAGACAAACATGCCAAATACAACCAGCAAGTTTTACACTTCTCTGCCTCATATTTCTAGCGTCTGCAATTGCATTTTCATATCGTTTATAAAGTCACAGCGCTCTAGAAAGTAGAATATTATAAATTTTGTTATCACATGTTTTATCTTTTCATACAAAAAAGCTCTGTTATAATACTGACCCTTCCTCTTTCTTCCAGTCTGGTTATCATGACAATTGTCGAGACGCGCTGTTCCCAGACCATTCGCCAGAAGTCACAGAAAGTTTCCGGTAACGGACCCTGTGCACACATGCCGTAGTTACAGTGATGAAAATTGCTTGTATTATGTCCATCTAATTATGACACAGAAACTTGTTTCAAACTGCGCATAATATAAGGGCCTATACACTGTAACTCAGCTTTCGCCACGAACGCCACGTTCATAGCCTAATTCGCAGCGCGTACACATTTATATTGTAATTATATGCATTTCATGCTCTATTTGGCCTACAGTCTATTTAGAAATGCTTTCGCGTTACTAACTTAACACGCTTTACCATTCAGCAATCTCAGTAGCCTACATTGTATTGCTACAAGTCTATAAAACCGTGTTGTTTCTTATTTAAAAGCACTGCTAAATTCCGACTCGTGCAATGTTTCGACAACTCATGAATAGACTTACAGTAAGTTTATGACAGTGAAGCAGAATACTTTGTCGACGCAAAGATATGGGGATGCGGCGCGTGTACACTACAGACCTGAGTGGCGATGTAAGCGTTCTGCTGTCGATATCCGTCCATGTAGTTGGCGTTGACGTAGTCGCTGCCGACGACGCCATCTAGCGACTGCAGCACGACGCGCGAGTGGTCGTACGCTATCACGTTCGCGTACCGGTTCTTGCACTTGTTCACGTCCAGACTGGACGCGTCCCAGGTGAACTGCTGGCCGGGCTCGATCGACTCGTACTCGTGAGAAAAGCGCACGCCGTCGTTTGACTTCAAGTCGTCCACGTGGTCCGCGAACTCAGACACCGGGATCGGCGGGTGACTCATCATCGCTGCGTTCATCAATTACCAACAGCTTCCTCATCACGTTTGTTGGTTTGTCTGAGCAAATCAGGGATGCGGTCCTCGAGGATTGCCTTTGACCTCGAAAACAGCTCGAGAACAGAAAAATCGTGGCCTTGCCTTTAAGAAAAATGCACGAGAAATTACGCCGCGTGATGTTGCGAATAGCCTAACACATTGCAGGGCTTTTTATCATCGTGCAGTTCTACACAAATCTGCAGTTATAAATGGAGGGAGTTGTGCAGTTGTAAATGCAAATTTGTGCAGTAAAAACCTAAAAATGCGCTTGTTGCCGAGGCTCCATTCCCTTTCTCCTCGAGAGCCTTACATTCCTTGGACAGTTTTAGCTTTTATGCCTCCTCAAAAACTAGTTTTGGTTTAAGTTTCAGATGTAGATATCACTCCCTAATTCACCAAGAGATAACATCCGGCAAAAGTCGTGTTGCGACCTGGTGTTTGGAACATGAGACGTCGCACTTCGACGGGATCGTTGGGATGCGATGTGACTTCACCTGGAAGTAGCAGCATCTTGGTCGGTTCTACCACGTGTTGTGACTTGCGACTCCACTGCTTACGTCTACAACACAGTTAGTTTACAAAGTACAGCAGGTACATTAGCACATCAGCGCCGACTTCAGACCTACGTAAATGGGACATGAGCTTAAAGCAGCAGCGCCATCAAGGGTCCGAAGTAATAAAACTTGACGACCGTGGATTTACATTTAACGCCTTGCATCAAATTGTTGCAACAGAGTTTGCAAAGTCCAGCTTCATAGTAGGCCTAATGTAAGAGTAAAACCAAAACTGACCAAAATGTTGTACTGTCTGTTTTAGATAATCCGTAAAAGTGCCATCATGCATGCATTAACAGTACAATTGCGGAAAAAGTGCACACTTTCCTTAAATTCAACGCCTGCATAGACTTGACTCACCGGACGAGTACGATGACGATGACGAAGACAAGTACAACGATAACTGCGGCACACAGGGGCAAGACGAGCCACAGCGGTATCACGTCCTCGTCGACGTCTGTTGGACTGGACGCCAGGCCGGCCGGCAGCGCGTCCGACTGAGGCCTGTCCTCCTCCAACATTTGCGCCGTGCTGATTGGCTGCGAGTACGCGGACGTCACAGACGACTAAACACATGACATCAGTTCAGTTCAGTTAGGCCTACCGTATTTTTTTCACGCAAGTTTTATAACAGAAAGTTATGTTGGCTGCGCTGACGCATAATAGGTGCGTATATAGACTGGTGCCCCCCTCCCTGATTAAAAAAAATGAATGTGAAACAGACGGGCTAGTCATGGCAACAACAACAATAATAGCTCTGTAGGCCTATATACATCTCAGTCATTAGCCGGCTGGTGGACTGTCCAAAATGTCAGTGATGTGGCATAGTGATGTTCCATAGTGATAGGCCAGCAGCTGAAAATCTAAGCAAGTAGATTTTGTGACAACATTATAGTGGACTAGTTGCACAGTCATGATATTATACCGATGCTTGTCCGAGTGCGCGGACAAAGACGCGGTAGCTGTGCGACGTCCTCAGCGGTCGGTTGATGAAGTTGTTTCGTGAACGACTTCCTTCACCGAGTAGGAAGTCTCGAGGCAGACTCGAATCGCCGTCCAGCTCGACAGCAATCCACGCCTCTTTACTCGGATCGCCCACCGACTCCACCAGCTGTGGAACCAATGTACATCAAATAAACTCTACAATGTACAAACGGTCATTGGTCGCAATACCAATTCGTCACTACAGTCGCTACCAGTCAGTTCTTATCAACCGACTTCGAATTGGTCATACAAGACTCACAAACTCTTATCTCCTAAAAGGAGAAAATCAACCGTTGACGGTGCACTTTACTTTTTGGCAACTTTACTAAACAGACACGCAGTGTAACAACAGCGAAAGAAGTAAAAGCAATTGAATAATAGGCCTACTGTAAAAAGCAATAGCCTAACTTGCAGGCTCGCTTTTTGAATCAATTTGTTGCAGTTGAAATTTACAACCTGCTGAAGGACAAGGTCATCGGGTGACAGTTGCCAATTGGCTGGGACGACGATGACGTAATAATGACTGACAGGTGCGTGTTGCCATGACGACGAGACTGGATACAGGTGAACAATGACCGTGCTGGGTGACACGACTTTCACGAGAACTGGAGCTCGGATGAGTGAGGGCACTGTCGCCCGTATACACAATAGCAACGATAACCAACATATTACTACAAATTCATAATCATACAGACAACAATATCTTGATTACAGTAGGACTTAATTCATACGTATTGCAGTGCACACTAAGCTATGCATTGCGTGCCTATAACTCAACATGTGATTAATCAATTACAATACATATTTGACACATTTCATTCGTAGTTACTTTGTATTATAAACAAAGTACCGGGTACCGTAAATTAAAAATCATAAAAATGTCTACCGCTACAAAAACCCTTCAAAATAAAAAGCAAGAAAATAGAAAGCGTGAAATGCCGAAGCGCATGCAACATCCGCCACCAACGAAAAAGCACGACAAAAATTAATATAAAAAAATATATCGCCGAATTTAAAATACTTTCATCCACAGGAAGCTAAGCACATGTATGTGAGAAAGAAAAGAGAGAGCACCATGTAATGTTAACGCACTTCTCGAAGATGAAATCACAACCGCATCGCATCACAACAAAATACAAACAGTTGCATTTGATAAACTGCTGGGCATTACTATTATAGCTGTTTAACTAAGAAACATTTATGACTATTCCGTCTAACTTGGTGAAGCTACTTGTGAAAAAAGAACTTTTCTTGAGTATTAATCGATATCCGGTGCAAGCCTCACCTAGACAGATCAAGGTTTCACAAAATGACTACGGCGCCTACTTGTCGCAAAAATGTTAAACATATTTCATCACAGATTAACAAACAGGAATCAAGACCGGATTATCCTTTATTTGGTTAACTCATCAAATAACGTTCACTATAGAGTTAATTAAAGATGCGTTTGTGTAATCATTTATGCAGCTAGTTAATCGAAATAGCTTTCTCACCTGACCGGTTAAAAGAAGAAAATAAATGCCCCTTAACATACGTATACTTTACAGTCAGGACTCTGAAAAAGCCTGAAAAAGAAGACGGCATGCAGCTATACAGACCGACAGGAGCGCGTGATGCGGTATGAGGCGCGAGGTTTCCTGTATCTAGACGAATGCTAAACGCTGCGCCGTATGTGCCGTCCAGGTACTTGGCGCTGATATTGAACGTGTACAAAGTATCTGGGCTCAGGTTGGGCACGTACAGCGAGTTGTCTTCTTTCGGCACAAACACGTCTTTCTTGGCGTTGACTAACACCTCTTCAGCAGCATCTGACGCTGTGCCGATCCGCTTGCGTCCCTCGTAGTCGATCTGCGTCAGCAACAACCAAAGAAAAACCAACTTCACAGCTACGGAGCGTTACCTGCCAAATGAGATCACACAGTGTTACCGACCACCCGACTAAAGTAAACGTTACCGCCTTAAAACCACACAGACAACTTATTTACCTGGAAGGATGGAAGGCTGAGTTGACCTGGTTGCTGATGTGGTTACAGACAATTTATCTGTCCAAAGACAGTCACTCATACAGGTACTAACCAGACCTGGCGAAAAGAAATTGTGCCGTTTTCTTGACGTTTTTGATGTAGGGGTCTAGTGACCTCAACTTAAGACCTTTTAAACCAAAAACTACCACAAGGGGTACTAGCAACCTCAGAAAAATTCAAGCCAATTTTTATTACATCTAAACATTTTTGTTTTCAAGTTAAGAACCGTACAGAACAGACGGACAGTAAGACGAACAGTCAAGCTGCGTAATGCGGCCTATGTGACGTCCAAACATAAGCCAACCTAATTGGTGGTTTATTAGCCTAAAATCATAATATCACATGAACGCCAGTTTTGATATAGGCAAAGATGATATAGTCATACCCGATATTTTATAACTCCTGGTCTTTGCGGCGGAGTCCATTCCAACATAACAAGTGTCGGATTGCGAACCCTCGCCACGAAGTCTTGCACAATGTCTGGCTGATCTGCAACAGCATCAAAGATCATCGTTTTACTGCTAGGATACGTAATAACGTAAAACAATATTAAAATAATAACAGCTGTCACTGATCGAAACAATGCGTCGGATTCAGCGGCTTTTCGGTCGAAAATTTACTTCAAATCGAATGAACAAAAATGTTGAAAAAAACTTACAGGAAAAGAATGCACAAGATTGGTGGTGCACAACAGCCATCAACATGATGATATGGAATGACGACATTATTTGCTGGTGATACCGACAGATTAATCTACTTACTAAGACTAATGTCTAAAGTGCAGATGTTAGCAAACGCTCCGAGTACCTTCATCAACTCGGCTGATAAAGACCGACTCGGAGAAGTTTCCAAATCGACCGTCAGGAGAAAGAGCTTTAACTCGCAGCGCGTAAGACATGTGGGGCTCCAACCCGGACACCTGTGCACAATAATCTGCATCTGAGCACTGCCAGTTGCAGCCGGATTCGTACCCAGATGATCTAATGTTGCATGATCGAATACTGAACATATTCGCTTTCTCATACCAATCAGCATAGTCAACGTTGAAACGGCAAACACTTGAAAATTACACAGTGCAAAAATGTCCAGGTGCAGAACTTGAGTGCTGATAAAATACAGATAAACGTCTGAGTCTCTGGCTCCTCACAGAAAAATCGTGATGCCATTTTACCAATCACGGTAAAGTAAGCTTACCTCACCGGCGTGGTCCAAAATATAATGAAAAACGCCTATTAGAATTCGGCCATGTTATGTTAAACTCTACAGGGTGCAGCAAAAAAGTAGCCCGCTAAGTTTTTTCGCCGTTTTTCAGCAACTGTATCGAATTTTAATTTGAAATTTTACAGGTTTATTTATAGAAACGTTCTACATCTAACTGCCAAGTGAAATATGATTCTGTTGAAAAACGACGAAATTATAGACTTCTGAACATGACCGCCTACCGATTTTTCAGCATTAAAAATGTTTCAGCCAAAAATGCTATTTAATTTTCAAAAACCGGTTACCACGTTACTGCTGATGACGTCACAGTGACGCTTTAACAAACAGTAATTTTGTTTATAAATTATCACTAAATTATCGCTCTTTTAAAGCAATCGCCAGCTGCCCACCGGATTCATCTTCCAGCAGGACGGCACGCCAGCACACACAGCGCTCAGCGCACAGAACTGGCTGTGGGCCAACTGTCCAGATTTTATCACAAAAACCAATGGCCACAAAATTCGCCGAATACAAACTCAGTGAACTATCACATGTGATGTGCAATGCTGGAGGCTTACCGCAAGCTTAAAACAAAGCCGAAAACAATCGCTGAACTCAAGGAATCGCTTCAGGTTATCTGGAGCAACCTACCACAAGGACCGATCGACAAGACGGTGAAAAACTTCTCAAATTAAGCGACTGAAGGCTTGTGTTGGAGCTTAGAGCTGTCGGTGGACACTTCGAACATTCACAGTGACCATGGAATTTTGGCATCTGATCATTAGTTAACTGTGTTGTTTGACTTGTTTCAACGATGTTATTGAACTGGTGTTGTAG
>Ga0056128_1005178_pt1 | contig 16381 bp, 17 predicted proteins | sample WorMetLIZISLAND2_FD_71113 | JGI IMG/M metagenome (GOLD analysis project Ga0056128, IMG submission 71113) | Marine gutless worms symbiont microbial communities from Max Planck institute for Marine Microbiology, Germany - Olavius geniculatus... ... | reverse complement strand
CGGTCCTATTGTCATTCCTAGTATACTCTACTTGTTACAGGGGGCCACACAGGTGCAGTGGACAAGGCGAGAAGGCACACTGCAGGCGAGAGAAACAGATTGCTGACGTCGATTTAACCTATGGCTGGCGTCAACAGCAATTAACCGCATTTTGAATACTCTATTTTCTGCGCATTTCTCCCCATTTCCGCGGTAATACCGTGGCGTTAATCCCCGTTACCGCGGTATTACCGTTACATCTGTCCCCGTTACCGTTACTACCGCGGTAAAATATTATTGGTTGTCCCCATTACCGCGGGATTACCGCGGTATTACCGCTGTACCCATTACCGTGCAGCTCTCTACTTGAGACAACAACTCAGCACTATGCAACAATTTGGAACATCTATGTTTCACATGGTAGTGCATTGACATAAATTATGTGAGGTGGAAAATGAGTGCACCTGACATAATTTCGTCGTCCTAGCCATCAACATGCCAAAAATTTTAAAGTTAGTAAAAATTTGACAGAGTTATGACAAAAACCATTTTGACTGTTTTTTTCTGAGACACGGTGTATGAACGAAACTGACGACGCGACTCAACTATCGGCAACAGTCGCCAACTGGCCGTCATCCGATTTTATTGAATATTCCAGTATATAGTTGCTTGATTGACTGACGGCAAACCGTTTGGCTTACGTTTAACCGTAGATGAAAAAAAACGTTCTTTACGTTGCTATGTTTTTACGTTTTTAACTTTTTTCTATTTTTCCAACGTTTTTTATTTGAAAAAAAACATCTATTGAATTTTGAAAATTCTATCAAAAACGTCAAAAAAGCACTTCTAAAGCCACTGAAACAAATTAGTGGGCTATAGTGGTGGTAGTTTCTTATACTGTATTTACAGCATTAGTTTTAGGCAAGAAGTTGAACAAATTAGAGATAACATTTTTATCGACGTTTTTAAACGTTTTTTTAATTTTTGCTGCGTTTTTACTTTTTTCTGGAACGTTTTTTTTACATTTATGCGTTTAACGCTAGTAATCTGCTTGTCGTGCGACTGGTCAGTGAAGTTGGTGCATGGTGTGCTGTCCTCTGCTGTATAGTTCGAAGGACAGTCTGCTGAACTGATAGAGGCCCGGGAGAAGAACCAGCGAGCACTCGACGAACACAGAACCACCGCCTTGAAGATGGACTTACTCGAAAAGTACGCACTTACATTTATGCCGGGTATTCCCCAATAATTGGCCCGCTATAGGCCGCCTCATGCTTCGGCATTATTAGGCAGAATCTCCCTGGCGCAAGCGATTCCGCCTATAGCTACAACTTCTGCGTAGCGTGGTCTGGCAGTCTGTCGTCTGTCACATTCGTGCACCGTGCTTAAATTGTCGGACCGATTTTGATGCCATTCGGCATGTAGCCTTCACTGGTTGGGTTTAGTGACACATTGTGTTAGGTAGGGGTTTCCGGCCCCATAGGAATTAAGCAACATTTGGGAGCCAAACACCCAGCCAGAACATGCAATACTGCAAATTGCTGCTGCCACTTGGCACGCACTGTATCAATTGGCAATGCGGTTGCAGCTTCAGAATAATTTTACTCAAAAATTGTTTATTCGGTGAGGTTTGTCAAAATATAAAAATGTATAATTAAGCTACGCAGACGGGAGGTAAATTTAAACACATAAGGCTAATTTCTAGAGCGTGGTCCAAAAACCGGACTGTTTTTAAGCGTTGACAACTTAGCGACGGTTACCGATCGAACGGCGCGTAATAATAATATCAAAAGTTTTGGAATTTCATCCAGCAAGAAGTTTGCGTATCAGCGCGTTTAAATGTTTGTTCCTACATTTGCATAAATCTTGACCGTCCGTAAATTGAAATTTTGTTAAATTTGGCACGTAAGGCGTGGATTTGACTCAATTAATTTTTCATTCATCGTGAACTGTTATAGCCACTGGCGTCGTTCCCCCTTCCAAAAACGGCCGTCGGAAAACTGCCATTAATTTTGTTGTCATAAAACTATTTAAAGTGTAAAATATGGCTCTAAAACCACCATCTAGAGGAAATCTATGAGCAAAGTCGAAATTCAGAGCACCCATAATCTCCACGTGTCAGAAATGTGCAACTTTCTGCACTGCGCGTACGTTTTTGACCGACGCCGTCGACGACGCCGCCGACTGTTGTAGCAAAGACACGCAGAATAGATATTTTATTTTTACACTTTGATATAGTTTTTTTACGCGCAAAAGCAGCTACTGCTTTCAGCGCGTCTTACCCATCGCAATTCTGTCCGTCCGTCTGTTTGTCTGTCCGTCCGTCCGTCACACGGGTGGATCAGTCAAAGGCGGTGCAAGCTAGGATTACCAAATTTTCACCGTCAGCTGCATGGAACTGTCGTTATGCAATCCAGATAGAGAATTTGGTATTTTGTATATTAACTTAGCGTGAACACCCCTATTTTCAGCTAATATGCTGAACCGGAACTGCTATAGGCTTTCGCGGGTCTCGTGAGCATTAGCTCAAATTTCTTGTACATTGTACTGAAAGCCTGATTATGATCCGTATTACAGAAAGATGTCGTCGTTGGAAGAGCAGAATCGTGAGCTAATCAGCGTCAACGCCAAGCGAGCGGAAGCTCTGCAACAGACAGCGGTTTGTCCGTCTGTCAGTGCATTGTTTCGCAGGATTATTTGCACGATTTTCCAGCAGTTTTTTGTAATTCATTAATGTCCGAATTAGTTTGATGAAAATGTCAATATTGTCTTAGTAGCAGTGATACTCGAATCTGGCAGTGGGTGGACTCAAACCGAATCCGATTTCTTGTTTTTTACCATTCGTACTAGGACTTGGACCCTTTTTGACCTGGACTTTGTTATTTGGAAGTAATACCCCGTTTCCACGATCGAGCAAACGTCGAGCTATTAGCACATGTATTTTGAATACATTAGCTCGACGTTTGCTCGATCGTATAAACGGGTTATAACTGAAGTCATGTTGATTTTTTTCTGTATTTTGACTAATAATTGCTTTGTAAACGTATCATCAACAAACAAGTACGATTGACTAATTACTAACGTTCTAATGTGTTGTTGTTTTTTCGCCGCATGTTTAAACAGCGAATACGAAATTTTAAAAACCGAACGTTCTGTCACATCGAGTTCACTGGACTCGGATTTCACTGTGTGCACTCGACTACATCACTATACCTAATAGGCCGCATTTACGGATTTTGCCCGTTCGATCGTCTGTTTGTCCGTCCCTTACGGGCTCTTATCTCAAGTACAGTAAACATGGAAAAACCCAAAATTGGTGTGATTCACGACATAGAATAACCGTCAGTGTCAATTGTCAACTCATCAGGTCAAATACTGCAATATGCGGACGGCAGGTGAATAACTTGGATCACATTAAGTTTATATATACAACATGGAGCAAAAAAGAATTTTAGCGTTGACAACTTAGCGACGGTAAGCAGTCAAAAGGCGTGTGATACAGGCAGTCCGGCAAACACTTACGTTGCGTGTGGGTCTAGCTTAACGTTTAGCTTGTCGTCGTGCAGGCGCGGCTTGAGGAAAAGGTTAGCGACAACGCAAGTCTACAACGCCAACTCGAGTCCGCCATCTTGGACATTAAACGCCACAAAGAACAGGAACGGGAGCAGATTTCGCTCGCCGTAAGTTGAGCCGTCAGTCACCGTCTAAACTGCTGGAACGGGGGATTTAGTTAGACTTTTTTTCCATTCATTATCCTGGTTATTATTATTATTATGCGGCCGTCCTATTGAGCCGCATTACGAGTCTAGGCTGTCCGTCTGTCTGTTCCGTATAGGTTACTAAGTTACTAACTGAAAAACAAACAAGAAATCCAGCTGTCGCTAGCGTGGGCAGACTGTAGGGGCCTGCCGCTTATATCCGAAAACCAGCGTCCGACTTCCGATCGCGGAAAGAAAGCGACTTTCCAGAGTGACTTCGGTCCCATACACGCTATGGTGGTGTTGCTATATTAAACGCTACAATGAACGTCAAGATACGATACAGTAATTCGGCGCACAAAGGTTATGGCTGCATGCGGCAACTTTGCATTTAAAATTGCGACCAAACCGCTACAGATAGCGACAGCCTATAGACACTCGTTATCGCCCTATCCAACGGTAGGCGACCGATCGCCGACCCTTTTACGACGTACCGCTTAAGCCACAATATAGCCTATGCGTTGCAGACAGACAGATAGACGACACCTCGTACCCAAGGCGTCTACGGTTCGGCTATAGATTCAGACGCAATAGGTTAGTACTGTAGTTGTTGTAGCGGTAGCTGTCGTAGTAATAGTGATAGTTGTTGTTGTTTTATGTGAAGGAGCGTTCGCTGCAGTCGCGTATCGTCGAGCTGGAATCACAACTGAGTCAAACGCGTGCTGAAGTTTCACGACAGAAACGAGACAAAGCCGAGGTACAATAATACTAAGGATAAATGCAGTGTGAAAACCAACAAGTCACATCTACTAATAATGTCCAACGCGTGGCTTGCACTCAGATATTGCACTAAGATCACGTCATTGGTCAACGTTAACAACAGCAATAACGCCACTGTTGTACTTGAACCCACTGTACAGTGACACAGCTAATGTTAATTCGTGGCTATAATGATAGCGAGTAGTGACCAAAACGACGAAATGATATCGTAACCGGTTTGCTGGATGAAGTGAATATAAATCAGCGAAGTCCTGGCACTGACTGTAGGCTTACAGATGTTTTATGCTAAAGATTAGTGTCGGGAGAAGTAGCTAGACGACATTACTCGCCAGAGGATCCGTACATTACGGAAAGAAGAAGAAGAAGTCGGCGGCTCTGAAATGATTGTGTACAATCGCATTCACTTTCCATCTTCAGACCGCATGATTAGTGCTAAAATATTTTGCACCTTAAACGTTTTACGTAAAACCGTGAACGCTTTAGTGTTTTGTTTATCGTCAAGTCATGTTCACATTGTAGGCTATTACGTCTATAAGTATATACAGTTTTCCAACGTACGCGCGCCATATTTTGCGAAAAAGTTAAGCTTACGACTGGCAGAAATGTGCAAAACAAAGCAAAAAAACATTTGCAAAACATTTTACAGATGTTTTTCTGTGCAACGTGTATAGACGGCCTATGCCCTAACTGTCGCAATGTCTGTTGCAGGCGGAGCGCAGTTTCAGTTCACGTCTGGAGGATCTCAAGTCGCGTCTGGAAGCTTCACATAGCTCGAACAGAACGATGCAGAACTATGTGCGCTTCCTCAAGAGCGCCTACACGTCTGCCTTCAGCGACGCAACACTCGCTCTTAACGTTTCACCACCCCGCACCGCATCGCTCTTCTGACTCTTATACCCAGTTTACACGAGGAAGCATCAGTGGCGTAGGTAGAAATTTCAATCAAAGGTAAAGGTAAAGGTCGTCAATTTGTATAGCGCATCGTCGCGAACATGCGCACGCCTCTAATGCGCTTTCGTCACTAACCAGAGCCGCCTGCCGACACAGGCTGGCGCAGCGGCCAGCTAGGCAACCCCAGTCAACTGTACCAAGGTCCCCACCTTCCGTAACCCATGAAAATGAGTTACTACTCATTTTACCGTCCCACGGAGGGTAGAAGGCTGAGTCGACCTAGCTGGCAGGCTTCGCACTGAGATGTCACCCATCCCAGTACTAACCGGGCCCGGCGTAGAGTAACTTCGTTTCAGCCAAAGGAGGAAGTCATCAAAAGATGCTTCTCTATTGTCGTGGGCACTCGTGGGCTTAACGTCGCATATGAAAGGCTCAGATATACGAGCACTGAGACATGAGTATGAGACAATGTTCTTGCATAATAGTCACGGAAATTGGATTCAATAGTTTGGCGAATTAACTCACAAAATAGTGAAAAAAGTTTGGTGGACTTTTGTCCGGGACTCCGCACCAACTACTGAATAGCATGGGGCATAGTTTTAGTGGGTTTTTAAAAAATTCTACTTTTATTCAAAACGCACGTTTAAAGTTTTTTTTGGAGAGAAAGGATAGTTGTAGTGAATGTTTTAACCATATTAACAATATATTTTTATTTTTATTCAAAACGCATATTTAACGTTATATTTATTTACAAATAATCGTCGGCAAGTTTTAGCCAAGCTAACAGTCTAATACGCCCAGGGATGGTCGACGTGGGGAAGAATTAAAGGGAGTACTGAAATCGCCAGACCTGAAAATGGAACATAGAATCAAAGTGATGCGGTATATCATCTTTCATGTTTTGCTGTTCTTGATGTGCTAGTCCTTGAATGTTGTCGTTAACAAGTGTATACTGTATAAACTGCTGTTTTGTACATTGAGGGCTATAGTAATAATGTATTGCAGAGGTATTATAGTTAAGCTTACATACTGTAATTTAATAGCTTGTAGTAGTTTGTTATTGTACACTGTCCCAAAAACGTCGCACTCTTGTCTTTTTTCTTATCTTTGCCAAATATTAACCAATTTTCAAAATTCTTTCACTGACACATACTGTGGACAGTCAGCGTTTGAACTGCCGGGAGGGGCTGGGGGACTGAACCCCCCCCCAACTGTTTTCTCAACCCCCATAACACACTGTCAAATTATGTACTGGGGGTCAGCTATATACGTACGATTTACATCATAATTGTGGTCGGGCTCTGACGGTCGCAAAGTTCAACCCCCAGCTAATTTTTCACAATTCAAACACTGTGGGCAATTAGCAATAAAGCAGTTGTTAAATGTTCCACCACACTTTAACTGTGTCGCTACACTATCGTGTGAAACATGCATTTTCAAAAATCACTAAAATAACTATAATAAAAATGCAAAAAAATCAACTTATAAAACAATTTTTACTAATTTTCATACAAAAATTATATTATGTTTAGTTTTACGCACATTTCAGATAATTTGTAAACAAAAGCAGATGATATTGTCGTAAATAATAATTTTTTTTTCATGCACTGATGATAGGCCTATACTGGTGATGTAATGTGCCATTTAGCAGTGAAGACAAGGCTCTGATTAAGAACCTGTATTGGTTCGAAAAATACAGTTTTTGAAGAATACTGGAAGAAGTTTTGAAGATAAATTGCAACAGGAAAGAGTGGGAATGTTATAAAAAGAGAATTGAGAAACATGCAGCACTGACAAAAGGCATGATACTGGCAGACTGAAGCATACGCGTACTGGAGAGAACGTGATTACTGTGAATGAAATGGTAAGCTTGCTAAGCCACAAAGGCCAGAAACAAACATATCGTTCAATACACCAGATATCCAAAGAAACGGATCTAACAAAGTGTAGCATCGTACAGATCACTCACTGTATTTTTGGTCAGAAGTGTATTTTGTTTATCAACAAGCTTGCTGTCTATTATTGTCAGTTTTTCTTGCATTTTTATTTCACAAGGTAGTGGAGCGACACAATTAACGTGTGGCGAGATATTCAGTAATCACTTTATTGCTAATTGTCCGCAGAATGCACCAGTAAAAGAATTTTGAAAGTAGGTCAATATTTGGCGAAGATATGGGCAATCACACAGTGGGACGTTTTTTGGGACACAGTGTAGTTTGTGTATGCATATAGCTATCAGAACCAAACTGCGATTATGTCGGCTCTGCCAAACGTTAGGCCGACTGTGTTAGAATTAGGCCTATTATTTTATGAATGTATGCTCAACCGTATTTTCCTTTATAGAGTACAAACTGGCAATAGTGAACTTCGTTGACTAGAATTACTTATTTATATATTACTTTATTTTATTTTATAATTACTTTGTTATTATAATAACTTTGTTACGTTCACCAACTTCGTTTCTTGCTTATGTACAAATTAATGACGTGAAATGAGCTTTACAATGCACAGTCAATATTTCACTTTAGGCATGTGTAGCAAAGAAATTTAGTTTAAATTACGGCCATTTAAGGCCGTTTTAACCTTCTGCGTAATTTGCGTTTTTCCCCAAAAACGTCTGTTTAATTTGCATTTTGAATTCCCCTATCATCATCATCTTATGCTTGAGAATCTCACTTATCAAGAACATAATCAAATTAACTTGTCCCTGGAAGACACATTTTATGCAGAGTCAACACTTATTGCTACAAGTAACATGTTAAATTACACAACTCTATCTCAGTTGACACCGTAACACATTACACAATTCCAATAACTATAAGTAACAGCTTAAAACGCTATAATACAATAACAGCTACAGTCATATAAAAATCAAATCACCATAAAGCCAAAAAATGTTCAATTGAAACTCATTTGCATACGGCAAAATCTTCGACCAATACTGTCACAGTCTGTATGGCTTTACTACTGTTTGTTTATATAATGTGACAAAAAGTAAGACAAATCATATTTTATAGTTAATACACAGTAAAACAAATGTCCATCATTGTCATAATCGCTTTCAGTGTGACAGTTGTAGGGGAAAGTTGGCGGTTCACTGTTCTACCCCAGTTTTTTGCTAAGCCCCTCAGTTATCACATGCAAATTTACCACAAAGGGGATCAGCACTTATCTCCCCCAACTACCTTATCTGTCCTGAATTCTAAAGCTTGACTATTTTTATCACTCTCTGTGTAAAGTGTGTTTTCCGTCCAACGCAATGAATGCAAGAAAGTACGCTACGTGCCAAACGCAGCCGACGCAAGATACACAACAACCAAAATGCAAGGATAAAAGCAGCGTCCTTATTTGCGTTGCGTCCACACGTGTTGCATGGATGGAAACCTTGCTCAAGTGATAACCACTGACCTTGCACGCACCAACATCATAATGGTAGCCATCATTTTCGGACACAGATGAAGACAGTATTTTATTTGTTGAAATTTATTGCATTCTATTGACGGCCAAAATACGCTATACTGGACAGTTAGGGATGTATTCAGGATTTCAAATTAGGGAAGGGGGAAGTAAGAGGGTCTGGGGATGGAAATCCCCCAGTGGGGCCCAGGGCCAAAACGACAGAAGCTGAATCTGTTTTGCATATAAGAACATAAATTTTTTGCAGTAGCGTAGCTAAGATTGTATTTCTCAGAAAGTTTTTCCCTCCCCTTCACTTTTCTCAATCTCCCATTCCTTCCCCTTTCTTTTCCAATTTCCATTCCTGTGTACGCCCCCTCCCCCCCAAAATACGCCCGTGACAGTGTTATAATGCTATTACCCGGCATATCACAAATAATAAAATGCAAAAGTGGATCTGACTGCACACCAAAAGCTCAAAGTGGAAAAAATAAGTGATGGTATGGTAGTTTTCCTTTCCTTCCTTCGCTCTCTCTCTTCCTTTTTGCGCCCCTTTCTCCCCTCCCTTCTCTCCCTTTCTGTTGAAGTAAGACCCCAAAAATCCAGCCACAGGGTCTGGGAAGAGACCCAGCTGAAATCAAATATGGTGCATTAACTTCAAAATATGAGATCCGATGGCAACAGTTTTAATTGTATTCCTGAAAATCAACGGATTAAATTGGCAAATTTAGTAAAGCTTAAAATGCGTGCTTATGACTTGTCTGGTGGATAGGGGGGGGGTGGGCACCAACGTCTGCTCGACTGCAAAAGTGGCTCTTGTTGCATATAATATGGGGGGTCATTTTTCAACAACTGTCATACTGAAAGTATATCATTCTAATCAACAGCAGCATTATCAATACCTTAAGTCCTACTTAAGTTAAAATACGGAGAAAATAAACATGAAAATGCAAAGCACTGTAATACACGAATACAAGATGTCACAAAAATTCCAAAAAAAACAATCCACATAAAAGTGCACATAGCCATTCACAATGACAGATAAGTAACACAAAAAACACTGGATCAGCAAAATTAATAAAAATAAAATGTGACAGCATAATAACACTCTTAAATTAATGCAAAGGTGACTTACAGGAACATAGAAAAACAACAATAGATATAGGCCTATTTTGTTTAGCATTTTGTGCATTTAAAAAATGACACAAATCTATTATTACAATTATTCATATATGCACTGGTCCACGGTTTACTGTGCACACTTTTTTATTATATCAAGAACACAAAATTGGCACAAAAATGACCAAAAAGCGACAACAAAAATATCAGCAATTTTCGGTATTAATGCAAAAAGCAACCTAAGTAATATAGTGTGGTCTGTATGTCGTCTGTCTGTCACATTCGCGCACTTCGCTTAAATCGTTCAATGGACTTAATTACATGCCATTTGATAGGTACACTTACGAGGTCCATGACCCCCACCCCCAAAAGGGAGATTTGGGGGGTCAACCCCCAGGCAAAACATGCAATTGCAAATTGCTGTCAATCCTATGCTGCCACTAGGCAAATACAAATGAGGAATTGGGTGAACAGTGATTCTGCCTTTTGCAAAATTACTTTAATCCTAATTCAGTCGAACGTCTATCATTCAACAAACACAAATCTTCGAGTGCTTTGAGCCTTTGATGCCGTTGGTCGAGGTAATATGAACACACTGCAAGCAACAATTGCTTAAAGCTCACGTCCAAGGGCCAGTCCAACAAGAGTCATTTTAAAAGAAAATGGGACAGTTAAATCAAACACCAAAAGCATATGCATGACACAAACAAATGTGCAGTACGTTTCAATTACCTCACAGAACACAGCTGCAAGCCGGAACTTCTGCATATAGGAATCAAGTCAATTAGTAAAAAAATGTGACATCAAAACAAAGCTATGTTAACTTTATGCAAACATGTTACAGTACAGGAATACAAAAAAACCAAGAAAAATGCAGCACAATACAAAGTAGGTATTTATTTACTGGCCGTAATTCAACAATGACTAACAATTCTTCATGCCCATCAGTAAATACATCAAAAATGACTATGCATTAGTGATCTGCATTTAACGGCACTTACGATAATGAGCATATGCATACATGGGAAAAAATATTTCAGCAATAAAAACGTACCAAAAAATCAAACCGATTGCCAGCGGACAGTAAATGCATTTGGCTAAGCCATCGATCAAATTACATCATAAGGCAACAATGACACACTAACAGCATGTTAATACCTAATAATACTACTACAAAAATGGATCTACAATATGAAGCAATAATGTGACAAACGTCTGGTAAAACATCTGAACATTAACTATGACAACAAGAAACCATAATTTACATAAAACAGTAAAAACAGTCCAATACTTGACGTGAGCATATGGGTCAGTCAGCTAGGCACTGAAGGACTTATTAAGCCCAAGTTCCATTACGCTGACTTTCACCGAAACTTCCCCGCGGAAAAAGTCGTGGACACAAATCACAAAAGTTGCAGACACAAACCATCTCGACATGTTGAGATGTTTGTGGCCAAGTCCGTGGACTTCGCAGACTTTGTCGCAAAGTCGGCGTAATGGAATTTGGGCTTTAGCCATAAAGTAGGCAGTTTGCTGACATTACTTTCTGCCAAGCCCGCCGTTACCTTCCTAGTCACACAGCCCTTTAGCCAGTACCAAATTACAAACCAAACCCAACACCTCTTGATCACAAGTCTGATGTCCACACCACTAATACACCACTAAGACATACAACTTCTATATGAATTTTAAATATAACTAATTGCAAAATTTACAAAATCGTTTGATAAATAATTAGCAGCAACAAACAGAGCAGCTCTACACAAAATAAAAGCAGTAATTTTCAAAATAAAAGCAGTCACACATGGCAAACATATTTATCGATCCAAAGTCTTACACACTACACGTACACAATTCACAGAAATAAACCACAATTGAATGTTAACTATAACTATACGTGTAGTAAAATAAACGATTACATAAACTGTACATAATACTAAGATGTATATGGTAAAAGTAACACACGAGAAATAACGATGGTCATCACACTGCCATGTTGAATTATCGAATGATGCATTGCAAAAACTATCACATTTTTCTGACAATTTCTGGCATAAATACAGATAACTTTGCAGAAGATGAATATATCCCACCAGCTCACCTCAAATCTGATGCCGAAATAACTAATAAGTTTTAACATTTGACGAAAGAACTATAAATACTACAAGCATCAGCCAGAAAATGCACAAGACATCAATTCAAGTTTCAAAAGATGACAATAATAAGCTATATTTCAGTTTACTGTATGACTGATCTTGAAATCTGACAGTAAAAAATAAAAAAAACCATAGGCAGTCTGTTGCTAAAGCTATCCTAAAAATATTCCAGATGCACTGACAAATAGCTGATTATCGATGCTTAACAACTGTTCACCAAATGTTGTAGAAAGTTACAAAACACACCCACCATTAAACTGAATTTGAGGAAATGAGCAAAAATTTGGCTCTTTTTCACCCATGAAAGTGCTCACTTGCCATTGCTGTCAGATTTTTACAGTGGACCTAACTACACCAAGATGCAGTTTAGCACATTACTCGTAAAACAGCCAAAAAACAAATGCTGATTATGTTGACTGATAATCAGCCAGTGCCAATTATTTGCCAATAAAATGGTGCCTACATGCAAAAATAAAACTTTCATGCAAATTGCATGCAGCTGCCTAGAACAATATGAAGCATCCAAAGAAAAAGTAGACTAAGTGACATAAGCGAAATAGATCGACTAAATCGAAAAAAACTTAATAGTACGGACTTGATGTGTACTTCAAAGATGGATTTGGTCCACTTTTTTGTTTGGCTCCTTCATGTGTAAATTTTAGTTTTAGCAGTTTCAGTTTTGGACAGCTGCACGCAAGTCTCAAGTTTCGCATGCAGGCAACATTTAATAACCAGAACATCTAACGATCAGTGCATCTCTAATTTGACATCTATCATCAGTTCACATACACTGTTATACAGTAATAGGGATTGCAATCCCGGGATCCCAAATAGCAGGATCCCAACCATTTTTGCCAATCCCAAATTCCAGGATTTCGCGATTACAAAAAAGTAATCAGAATAATATTTCTTCAGTGTTAGATGACAAAAAACTATTTTAGTCATGTCATGAAAATTATTCGCGTGCATAACGCTGCACAATAGTGCTTTCTGTGTACTGTAACTTGCATTTTGAAAGTCGCAGTGACTCCCAACAGCTACCGATAGAGGCTTACTGCATCTTATGCACTGATTAAATCTAGTAAGGCTACTATAGGGATACCAAATATTATGACCAATTCGTAATCCTAATCCCAAAAATGGGCTGCTGGGATTACAAATTTCTTAATCGCAAATTCCTGGATTAAGAAATCGATCTCAGGAGTGCAATCACTATACATTAGTAATCGACTGAACGACGGTTCACTGTGGGGGCTTGGCCTGGTCTATAGACTCGTAGACGTGATTTCCATCATCATCAACCACCTCGTCATCACGATCATCATCGGCGTAGTTGTTTCCGAGTATTTCCGAGTACAGGTGCATCGGCGGCGGCATGTCGTATCCCATCATGCCGCAGTCCGGCTCCTCGTACTTCATATCTATGGTTGGTGGCTCAATGTTCTCGGTGGTTGTCGTGTTCTCGTAGGGTTGGTTCGGACCGACGCAGCTGTCGTAATTCGGGGACGGTACCATAGGGAGGTAGCCGGTTGCATCGGGCCGATCGCACACTGGCTGGAGATATTTTGATGTTGTCTCGGTGGTCCCAGTCATTGGACAATACTCAGAACTCTTCTGATTATCTTCCTTCGTCATCTTCACCATCCGTCCATCAACCAATAAACAAATAACCAATTAAATAAGTAACACTTAGGTAACTTTAATAACCATGTTAATAACCACTTAAATACGTAAGTAAGTAATCATTATATCACGTAAAACAAATGCACATATGCTTGCACCACTCAAACAAGATGCAATCTAAAGTAATGCTGTGCAGGGATAAAACAAGTTTAAAAACTTACCAAAGAAACAGTTTATAACAAGAGACTGTTAATGCAGGTTACAGTTAACTAGGCATGTGAAAATCCTGCCTATTTCTAAGATGCTTACATGACTGTCAGTCTACCTGGATTATTCTAGAAGGCAAAAGAAGCTATGAACAATTTTCAGACAGCTAAATATTATGAAACGAACAATATGTTGCCGCGTTAAGCAGAGCCTGAATTTTGACAACATTCTTTGCAAAAAAACAGTCGTTTACAAGAGCATGTTCACTGCAGAAAGTGACTACACTAAATGACAAGTAAAAATAAACTAAAGTATGAAATATAGATTGATGTTTATTTAGCAGTCATTTTTATTTTTCAGTTCAGCGATCCTTCAACTAACAAGGATGTCGCAGTTATGGGTAAAATAAGATCACAAACTTTTCAAGCACTTTCAGGTACCTTTTCCAGACACACTTGCACGATATTTATCACATTGTGTTAGATGATTTTGGCATAGATATGAAAAAATTTCACATCTTGGGCATAACAATTTTGAACAGCTGAAATTAAATGACTTCCAAGTTCGATGTTCAGGAACTTTTCGGGGCCGGGAAGAAAACGGAAAATTTTTTCTTCAAGAACTTTCAAGAACCTATGGCCACCCTGAACTGAAGCACAGCAGCAAAAACTGTACCACACAAAATGCGAAAAAAATACTGAATCCTGATAAATTGAACCAACCTTGGCCAGTGCTGTGGGTTCGGGTTCGTAAAGGTTTGACATGGCATGCTGCTGAGCACCCAACGCTGGCAGAAAGTTGGACCTGTTGTCAGTCCTGAGCAAAGATGCGGAAATGGTCTTGGTGGATTTTTTCTCGGATGCGTCATCAACGATGTCATCAGTTGCTACTTCTACCAGCCTCAGCTTATGATCAGCTCGCCTACAGAATAATAACCACAACCTAAATCTCATACATTTAGCAGTACTCTAACATAGCTCAAGCCTCGGCCAAGTTTTCAGTAACGGGCAAATCTCAAATCAAATGATAAACTCAAACCTCAAATAAGTTTTTCTCCAAATATCAAATCATCTGAAAGCAAATCTTAAATCGAATCCCATAAGAAGTCAGCATTTTAGTTTCTGTACAAGACTGAGTTAAAAAACACTCAACAGAACAACATCTTAGTGCAATTGTTAGTGATGACTCGACGTATTGAAGATTATAAATAAAGAAAACATTAAACAAGAAAATGCATCTAACTTCGCAATCAACCAATTACCACTGTCAGATTTTAATTGAAATTAACAGCCAATTAGTTAGTTGTTATAATAACAATAATAATAATACATTTGTACAGCGCCGTAGTGACGTAGCTTCAGAGGCGCTTTATTGTACAGGCACAGTTAGCGATTTAAAAATTCAATCATTACCAGCTCTAAACAAAATATAACATTAATAACAGCACAGTAACTAAATGCAATGCACTGCAAAAATGCAAAATCTACATGATACCTAATGACAATGCCAAGATTTGAACTTCATAAACAGTTTTACCTCAAAAGAGTTTTTCTCCACGTAACCCCCTGACATCTGATCATTTCAGTGACTTTTCCCTCGCATGTCTCAAGTTACCCAACATTTCCAGGTTGTAACAACAAGCAGACAGCGAGCTTGTCATTAAATGCGGTAGACTTTTAATACATTAGCTGCATGAAAACCCGCAACAACTTTAAACCAAGTACAATGGCAACAAATAATAAGCAGGTGAATGCAAACCTTCTCCAGAGCAGAACGAGAATGAGCAGCACAACGCACGACGTAATCAGACAGATTAGTACGATCACCCAGTCTACAGACAACAAGTCAAACAAATGACTATCAATAAGTACTGTATAGCTCTTTTTAGAAAACCTATCATAGAGCTACGGAGCGTCACCTGCCGTATGAGATCACACACTACCCGACACAGGTGAATGCACCCCGCCTTAACCCCAGCCAGTTTACGTCCACTATTCGCTGCTAATGTCCAAATCCAGCTTACCATTCTTATTTCATTGTCGCTTAATAATAATGATAATAATAATGATAATGTCTAACAGTGTCAACTTACAACGGAGCTGAACAGTCTATAACAATAAAATACGTAATAAAATACAATAAAATGACTAAGCCTACATAAAATCATGCTCCAAGTCATAAAATTTGCAGAAAAAGTGAGCTTTCAGTCTCCGTTTAAATGTGTCAGTGTTAGTAATGGCACGCAGGTGCAGTGGCAGATCATTCCACGCCTTGGGGGCCACCACGCTGAAAGCGCGCTCTCCAAACTTCAGACGTGTCCTTGGGACTTGCAGATCCGATTTCGTGGCTGATCATAAGACGGTGCGACGATCTGGCAGTGCCGAAACTGATTGAAGAAGGTTTGATATGTATAACGGAGCTTTACCAGTGCTATTTATGGCTAAGTGAACTAACAAACATAGTTTGTACTGAATACGGGCTTCGATTGGTAACCAGTGCAGCTCGATGGCCGCCGCTGTAACATGGTCACGTGAA
>Ga0056128_1005177_pt1 | contig 16383 bp, 9 predicted proteins | sample WorMetLIZISLAND2_FD_71113 | JGI IMG/M metagenome (GOLD analysis project Ga0056128, IMG submission 71113) | Marine gutless worms symbiont microbial communities from Max Planck institute for Marine Microbiology, Germany - Olavius geniculatus... ... | reverse complement strand
TTAGATCGCTAATGCCTCTGTTGTATAATCGCATCTTCTGAGTTTGTGTATTTCTGTTTTTATTTAGGTTTTAGGCTTGTGTGTGTTCTTTTTGTGTCCATTTCTTTTATTTCTTTTTTTTCATCTGCATATTGTGTTGCTGCTGTCGTTATGACGAAATAAAGATGTATATAGTAACCTAGGCTCTATCTCGCACCGTTAATACAGCGACCTATTGGCTAAAAATCGCAAATTTTTCCTACCCCCTCTCATTTAGTGCCCCCGTTTAGAATGACCCCTTTCGAATTTATGGTAATGCTTTACGGTTTCTGAAACTAGAGTCTTCCAGGCAGCACTTAGTTATACTGAGTCAACATCTATAACTGTGGCCTTTTATCCAGTGGCCTTTTGTTCGAGATTCGGACGACAACCATGCCAAGCGGTCGTGTCTGTCATTACAGTGCGTATCTTACGTCCATTCAATTTTGCCACTTCGTTTAACCGCTGCCACAGAGGTGTTTTTTCGTCTCGTGGGACCGGGTAGCCTACTGGCACCAGAAATGTGCGGACGCGGTTGCGGACGCAATTTTTGATGCCTGCGGATACGGACGAGGACGCGGACCCAAAATTCCAGGATCCGCACATCTCTGACTGGCACTAGTGGGAACGTATCTTATCTATGGTAGTAACCACAGATATATATCTGGTGGTAACTGTTCGCCATTTTGTCACTGCAATACACGTCGGTGTATTGCGTTGTTGTTACTAGCCTACTTTTATTAGGTCGTTGCTCCATATAGTTTAGTATATTTGCAAGATTGTTTTAGTTAATTTTGTACTGTCTCGGTGGCGTATCGAGGATTTGCCAAAGGCGGCATTGGTGGGTGTTATTTTTTGCGGTGAGAAATGTGTTATTACCTCCACCAAGGAGGTAATGTCTTTGCCAGACTTTGTTTGTTTGTCTGTCTGTTAGCAGGATAACTCAAAAAGTTATGGACGGATCTTTCTGAAATTTTGAGGGTATGTCGGGAATGGCACAATCTTCTTCTTCTTTGGAGTAAGGTCAAACTTCAACAAGTTGAAGACTCCTGACCAGTAGTGGTTGTGGACATGCCGGCAGTGCTGAGTGCATAATGAAAAATCTTGAAGGATGTCCCAGTGCATAAGGTGCTAATTAAAATAGAGAACTGTCTCTGGCTCCTCATGGAAGGGTCACGACTCCCTTTCACCAAAATCGGTGGAGTACCGCAGCCGTAGTTTATGGTAGAATGTAATCCCTGAAATGCTCTGGGATCGATGTATGAACAGCTTCATCACTACCAGTGATTCAATCTTGGGGGTGATCCGGAAGGTCCTGGATTCTGAATCACTTTGAAATTTTCGTTACCATTGCTTTCAGTCGGGCATAAGGGAAACCGCTGCAAAACCGAAGATGGTGCTGCCACCTGGCGAACAACATTGCCTTGGCGGTGTGCGGGCTCTGACTGCTTTCTAGTATATGGTTCTATTTACACTCGGCCGGACGTATAGACAAACAGGGCTGGAAAACCTAGGTTTTTAACGAAAATGTTTAGGTTTTTTTTCGTTTAGTGTCAAAATGAGGACGAGTGAAGATGACGGGAATGGCGCAGTGATATCTCGCGTGCTCTAAAGTAGTTCATAGAATTAGAGCTGTGTAGTCTGTCTAATTTTTCTAAAGTAGTTCCTGACAGCGGTGGATCTAGGTTTCAGCCAAAGGGGACGGAATATCCCCTCACTCTTCCCCTCCTCCCTTCCTTTCCCTTTTCCCCTCCCCTTTCCCTTAGAAGTAGGACCTTTTGAATCCATGCAGCTAGGAGGTCTGGGGGAGCGCTGTGAGCTCTCCTAGCAGGGTCTGGGTGGAGCCCCAGCTGAAATTGAATATAAAAATTAAAAATATAACATCTGATGGCAATAATTTAAACCATTTTCCTGATACACAAACTTATTAATTAGCAGTTCGGCAGAGCATTACAAAGTGTTTACCCATTTACATAGGGGCTCAAGGGGGGGCGGCCGTACGTCCCTGCCCCTTCCCCCGTTGGATCTGTCACTGGTTTCTGAACCAAGTTATTATGCTGCAGTTAAACAATTCATCACTTTTTTATTTTCCTGGCTGTCTCCCCATACCTTACTCTCCTTTTTCTGTTGAAGGTAATATTTTTGATAGCATGTGTGCACAAGCCACAAACTGCATTGTTCGTTGATTCTGTAAACTTTTGTGTGCCATTGGCAAATGACTGCGACGAATGAACTTCGCGGGAACAAGCAGTAAATATATACTAAATAGCATATTAGTGAATTAAACTAACAGCAAAATAAACTGACAAAAGCTAACTGTGATAACAATACATAAAAATGTGCACTGAATGGCATGCAAACGTGCAAATTATGTGGAACTACTTTTTTGAAAGTGTGCACAAAACAGTGGATCAGTTTGTTTGTTTACAGTGTTTTTGCATTCTTCACTTTCGTCGTTCAATGAACACTGTACTCATAATTACGATCCAGGAAATCATCTTATACGCTCTATATATATATATATATATATCTATATATATATTAGAGCTGTCACAATTGACGCGTTAATTAACGCGTTAATGCGTTAATAAATTAACGCGCATTAATAAAATTAACGCACATGCATAAATTTATTTCATTCAGTTACTAAATTCTGTGCAGCAAAAGGTCGGATATTCCATTAAACTGCGGTTATATGACAATCGAATGAAATGAAGTAACTAAACTAGTTTTCGTTTCATCACTACTGTAAATAAAAAATTACTTAACTTACTTTGTTAAAGTTTATTACATTTTAAAATCTTTATTTATTCACCAATCACAAATGAACAGACAGACATACAAACATTCGCACGAAACTGACAAAAGACAGTAAGCAAGCAATTCGCGTAAGCGTAACCCAATAGAGTCCATCACAAAATGATAGACTGTATGACGGACAAGAGATGATATACAAAATAAAAATACTGTAATAGTTAAATAGTAAATAGACCAAATACGTTTAAAAAATAAAAATTATATGTGTTTTAAAATTTTTTTTTGATTTTTCCAACTTTCTATATTTTACAGGCGGGTCCCATAAACGTCTCGGGCCCGGGGTAATTTACCTCCTACTCTCCATCTCGACGGGACTGGGTGCGTTAATTTACGCGTTAGTTAATGCATTAAAAAAATTAACGCACTGCGTTAATGCGTTAAAAAAATTAACGTCTTGACAGCTCTAATATATATATAGGCTCTTATGGATGACATGTAATGACTTGATTGATGTCATATAACACAACCAGAAGCCCAGTTGTTGCAATGAAAAATACGCTACAGCCTGTATAGTTTCTGTTGCAGTTGACCTTGAAAGTCATCCAAGATGGATGATTTTCATCTCATTTGAAAGGGCGTATGCGATTTCTGGTCGATGATTACGGTAATAGCAACATTGGCTCTATCTCTCACCGTTTTCGAGATATGGCCAGTTTTTAGTTTTAAAAACTCGCATTTTTTCTACCCCATCTATTCAACCCCTACTGGTAGTTAAATTTAATTGACCTAAATTCTTCTAACTTCACAGCAGTGTTGAAATTTCCACTCAGATGACTTATTTGCAAAACATAGCTTAAGCAGAGGGTTGCCGTTTTCCGTGCATACGGCTAGCCGTGTGCATAACAGCACACACACCAGTCGTTATTTTTTAGCACAAAGTGACTGAACCAGATTTCATTACAGTCTCTCATCGATCAGAGTTTTATTTTTAGTGCCTCTGTACTGCACTAACTAGGCTAACATTGTCATTGTTACACTGTCTTGTGGGCAGGGTTGTTAACAATACATGTGAGAAGTATTGGCAATACCAATATTAATACTTTGGCCAAAAACTATTGCCAATACCAATACCGATACTGTTGCAGAAAAGTACTGGCAATACCAATACCAATACTCATACAGGCAATACTTTTTCTACTCATTCAACAATCACAGGTGCATTTAAGAGGGGGCCCAGCTGGCTGCGCTTCTTTTTTCCTTTGTTGGTGTGGTAGTCAACTTCAACAGTGGGTTAGATTTTGCATGCCACATATTTTCCACCTCAAGTTAACCAAAGGCCCTCCTTTGTGGGACTATATAGAACAAAGACAGCAAAGTGGTCTAATTTTTTTGCTCGCCGCGCTTGCTATAAGACTAAGTTGAGTTGTTGTCTAAATAAGAAATGCTACCCATAGGCAGTGCCACCCATACATAGTGGTAAAAACATTTTACCACTATGACACCCATACAACTAACGGCTGCCCTTTGTTTGTCAAGCGACAAAAGGCTGAAAGCTTTTTCTGACTAGACGCTCTGAACCAGGACCCCACTGGGGCTCGGGGGCTCCAATGCCAGACCCCCATTATAGGCTTGCATTCGCCCACTGGCCCTCTCTTTATAAAATTCGTGAATCCACCCCCAGCATTGTTATGTTTAGTCGCTTGCGGATGCAGTGATTTAGTAAATCTAGTTGTCGCCATGGAAGTAAGTACAGATCTTAACGAGACTCATGAGAAACAATACTCAAGAAAAATCTTTATCTCAAGAATTATATTTCTCGTCTTTCTTTGACATTTAGTATTACCAGTCTTGCACATCAGCAATAAGCTTGTATTTACTGCTTTTGAAATCAGGGCTTTAACTGCATGCATTTCCTTTCATCATAATGCTATTTTTAAGAATTTGGCTTTTTCATGTGGGGTTAAATTATACATATACGTTTAGGTTTTTACGCGCGAAAGCAGCTACTGCTTTCAGCGCATCTTAGCAATCGCAATTCTGTCTGTCTGTCTGTCTGTCTGTCTGTCCGTCTGTCTGTCACACGGGTGGATCAGTCAAAAACCGCGTCGGTGCAAGCTAGGATCACCAAATCTTCACAATCGGGTGCCTGGAAGACTCTAGTTTCAGGAACCGTAAAGCTTTTCGATAGATTCAAAGGGGGTCACCCTGAATGAGGGTGCTAAATGAGAGGGGGGTGGGAAAAATTTGCGATTTTGGGCTGTGACACAAGTCTATATCATTGACAAGGTGGCGCCATGCTACCATTGTTATGTGATCCAGATAGAGAATTTGGTATTTGTATATTAACTTAGCATGAACCGGTACTGCTATAAGCTTTCGCGCGTCTCGTGAGCATTAGCTCAAATTTCTTGTTAACAGAACTATACAAGATGTGCACATGTTTATTAGCCTATTGAAAAGACATGAATTTGTATGATGTAGATATTATGATTTAGCGAAGCCTGCTATAACATTGACTTCCATATGATTGTTCCTTGGTAGTTTTGTCAGTTACTGGAATTAGAAAAGCCTGTAATAAATTTCCCAAGAAACTATTTAAACCTATCAGAAATAGCTGACCTCATAAAAGCCAAATTTCTGTGAGCAGCTTTGTGCTAAGACGAAAGTATACAGCTGATGTCGTGTTTCAGTGCTGTTGATGATGTTTGCGTATAGACGCAGTGACGAGAGGACGAGTCGCTGTGGAAATTATGTCATCTAAGAAGTATTCGATGTCAAACAGTTTTGGTTCGAGGTCACCAAATGAGGTCAAGACTGAAATTAAGGCATCATCAATGGGTCATCAGACATCAGCAGAAGACAAACCACGTCGACGTTCAACTTTCTCTCTATCGAGGCATAGCGAGTCATCGCAGGTCAGTGGTGGGTTTTTATTTAGAAAGGCTTAACTTGGTGCTTTTTGGGGTTTTTGTTTTTACACACGAAAGCAGCTACTGCTTTCAGTGCGTCTTGGCCATCGCAATTCTGTCCGTTCGTCTGTTTGTCTGTCCGTCCGTCTGTCACACGGGTGGATCAGGCAAAAACTGTCCAAGCTAGGATAACCAAATCTTCACCGTCGGCTGCCTGGAAGACTCTAGTTTCAGGAACCATAAAGGTTTTTCATAAATTCGAAGGGGGTCACCCCGAACGAGGGCGCTAAATGAGAGGGGGTAGGCAAAATTTGCTATTTTTGGCCAATAAGTCGCTGTATCTCAATAACGGTGCGAGATAGGGACTATAGGTTACTATTAATCACTAATAGGAAATCGTATACTGGCTTTCGATTGGCGCCGAATTCAATGACCTTGAATTACCTTGAACGCCAAAGTAGGGGGTTTTATGGATTTTTTGGCAGCTGCGACACAAAATCATTCACAAGGAGGCGCCACGGGCATTGGTGGTGTGGTGTAGTTGGTAACGCGTTTCGGCTGAAACGAAGTTACTCTACGCTGGGCCTGGTTAGTACTGCCTGCGGGCAGGAACTGCTATAGGCTTTTGCGCATCCCGTGAGCATTAGCTCAAATTTCTTGTTAGTTATTAGAATGAGCACTGCTGGTCTGCTAGATACTGCCCACAACAAGTAAATATTCAAAAATTTGCAGCTTTTTACAGAGTGACCAGAAACTTGGAAAACCTGGAATACTCCGAGAATTTTCTGAACCTGGAGAACTCTTGGAAAATTTAGGAAATTGTCATTGAATTCTGTGCAACCTCAGGAAAAATTGTAGCAAACAAAATAGTGTCACCAGATGGAAGGCATCAATCCTCTAAAATTCGTTTGCAACTGGAGCTCCACCCCGAACCTCACTGGGGAGCTTACAATGCCCACTTTGCAGATTACCAATATTAAATTGATTTTTTGATACCTGTCGAAAAGTAAGTTTATGACTCTGGAAAAGCCTGGAAAATTCCAGGAATTTTTTCTTACTTTGTGGCCATTCTGTGTAAGCTGTAGCTGAGCTTGATTTTAATTCTGTGCTGTGGCGAGTCACTTACTAAACCCAAATCTATCTATGCCTAGTGCCTACATGACACTGGCTGACGTGACACTCTGTTCTTTAAGCTGAGCTTCTTGTTTATTTAATAACCTGCAGGTGAAGAAGTATTCGCTGTCAAACAGTCCTGGTCTGACGTCACCGAACGAGGTTGAGACTAAGACCCAGGCGTCATCAGTGAGTCATCAGACATCAGCAGAAGACAAACCACGTCAACGTTCAACTTTCGCTGTACCGAGGCGTAGGGAGTCGTCACAGTCAGTGGTTGGTTTTTATTTAGAAATGCTTAGCTTGATGCCTTTTGGGGGTTTTCATGGTTTTTGGCTGATGTTATGGTAGAGCCTCTGTTGCAGGCTTCTCTGTGTCTGTCGTCTGTAACGCATGTATTGTAGCTAAACAGTAAGTCTTACTGGAAAACTCTGAACCAGTAAATGAGGTTGCTTGATGGTACCAGTTCAAACTCCCTATGGCTCGACACGATTGGCGACCAAGCGTTTCCTGTCGCCATAGTAAGAACTCGCAACAGTATGCCGTCAGATGTGACGTCAAAAAACGTCATCAGAGTGTCTCCAGTCATTCAGAATCTATCTGTTTTCCACTTCTTTCCAGTAAAAGTTAGGCCTAGTGTGAAGTGACTGCAATGCTATAGGCACTTTTTTTAATTTTGCTGTATTGTATTGGCACAGATGGAGACGGTTCCAGTCAGTGAGGCACTGGGTGATGAGATGGTCGTGTTGAACGTGGGAGGTGTAATGTTCAAGACGTACTATAGGACTCTGGCGCGCTGGCCTGGTACCAGGCTGTTTAACATTGCCTATCAGCAGGCTATCAACCCACGTGCTCGAACTTATGAACACTTCTTTGACAATGACCCAACCATCTTCTCGTCTGTACTCGACTACTACCGACGCGGTCAGTTAGCTCAGGCTGCGACAAAACATTGCATGCGATCAGTACAGGGCCGTGCTACATACAGTGCAGTTGTCAGTCAACTCGTGTTTGGCAGCACCATCCTTTGGCGTCTCGTGCGATATCGCAGTCAAACCCCCGTGTTTGGCAGCACCATCCTGTGGCGTCTTGTGCGATATCGCAGCCAAACCCGAGTTGACTGACAGCCGCACTATATGTAGCCGCACTGTGTATTGATTGCATGTGAGGTTTCGTTGCACAGTAGGTAGTGACACGCTCTGAAGGCTGCGTTCACATAGGCACGAGTACGAGTCTGGCACTGTCGACTGTCTGGGTTCCCGTATATGAGTTCCGGCAAACTCATACACAAGTTTGTGTGTATTTCAATGGCGGCCATTCACATACATACGAGTACGGGTTACCTGTAAATTTCACTCGTACAAATAGTTTCTGTGCATGTCGTGTTTTTATCCAACCCATGCAAAGTAAACTGTAAATAGCATTAATACAATTTATAAAAGAAGTGGCGCATAGTTGACGTCAGAACTGACATTATTGTAAAATTGTTCGTCGTTAGAAGTGTGCAGTTAGTAAAAATAGTAACGATGTAGTGAAATAATGTTGTTTTAATTGCGAAGCATTTCCTTGATTCAGTTTCACTGCAAATTTTAAATATGGCCGACACGACAATATGGTCGTTGAGTTCTGTGCACTGTGCTTGTACAAGTGACCGTGAACCTTCCACTCGTACGAGTAAAGCATTTACCTAAAGCTGCGTTCACATAGACACAAGTACGAGTACAAGTACGGGTCCGGGTTTCCGTTTATGGCCCATAGAAGTTTCACTCGTATCAGTGCAACATTCATGGTCACTTGTACAAGCACATAACTCAACGCGTGTCGGCCATATTGAATGAAATTGAATCGAGGAAATGCTTCGCCATTAAAACCTCAATATTCTATTACATTGCTAATAATTTTACTAACCGTGCATTTCTAACGATGAACAATTTTACAACGATGTCAGTTCTGACGTCATATACGAGCCACAGCTTTTATAAATTATAGGCCTATTAGTGCTATTTACGGGCTGTTTACTTCACACGGGTTGGATAAAAACACCTGCATAGAAACTACTCGTACGAGCGAAATTTACAGGTAACCCGTACTCATATTTATGTGAACGGCCACTATACCGCCATGGAAATTAGTGTTCGAAAATTACTGGTAAGATTGGGAATGTTACCGTTACTGTAAATTACCGGTAAATTATCACTAAATTTCCGGTAAATTACCCATATTTTATCTTTAACAGAAGTGCATCCCGCTGAAAAAGTCTCAGAATAGCTGTTAACATACATAAGTAGACAACTTTGGCGCTTTAGTTTAAAAATCAAATTGATTGGACTATTATGGCACTTAATGTGTGTAAAATTAAATGTCTAATTTAAGTCTTTGAAATGCACAAAAATTTGACAAAATAAAAGTCCATAATTTACCGGTAATTTTGCAATTTTACCTTACCGTAATTTACTGTAAGTTACCGGTAACATTACGGGAGCTTTAAACCCTAATGGAAATACAGGACGGGTACCCAGACAGTGCCAGACTCGTACTTGTGTCTATGTTAATGCAGCCTTTCACAATTAATTCCACACTGGCACGTGTGCTGCCTGGGTCTATCATACTGTCTACAGTGGAATCACGTGTCAAAAAAATTTAAATGAACTGAACTGAATTGAACTGAATTAAACTTGCTTTGTGCACAAGTTTTACAAAATAAACTGAATTAAAATGGACCGAACTGTGTTGATATTATTGCAGTTCAGTTTAGCGTATCAAGCGTGGTAACGCGTAGAGTTATCGACAGACAGTATGGTGCTCTGGAGTGGACATGCAGGCAGTGTCCGTGTAAGCATAGAAAAAACATTTAATCAGCTATCGGCTAGGTCATCTCAGTCTTTTATCTCTCTGGGGAAGGTAAAACGAATACTGGCTCTCTTGGCTGTGCACTTTCACTTATGTGAAGTGACAGATGACCATGTGATCACATATGGCAGGTGACGCTCCGTATCTTTATTGGAACGTTCTCAAGATTTATCTGTTTCCACAGCTGATTTAGACAGCATGCACATTCAATTTCATGGCTGATTGGCCATACTTACTACAATATGATATCTACGTTTATGAGCCTTACGACAGCTGTATATCCCGATGGGTGTAGCCAAATGTTGTGTTAGACTAAGCTTAATTAATTTGATATTAGTTCAAATAGGTACAGCACCAGGTCGTAAGCGGTGTGATCTATGCTGACAACAGGTGAACTGCACATCCCACTGAATGTGTGTGGAAACGTGATCAAGAAGGAACTGGAGTTCTGGCGCATAGACGAGAACACCATTGAGAAGTGCTGCTGGGACCACTACTGCAGCCAGGTACTACCTCCGCTGATGACATGGGGGTTCTTGCTAACTGTCCTTGACCTCCTGAACAGTTCTCAGTCACAAAAACTTGTGTGGCATTGGCTTTGTCCTCAACCTCAAAAAGGTCTGGCCTTGCTGTCTTAAGACCACTGGTTCTAAAGCCGTGTTCACATAGACACGAGTACAAGTCCAGGTTTCGGTTTAGGAGTAAACGCTTTGCGAATAAAACAGCAATATTTCATTCCATCATTCATAATTTTTACACGTGAAAGCAGCTAGACTGCTTTAGCGCGTCTTAACCATCGCAGTTCTGTCTGTCCATCCGTCCGTTTGTCCGTCCGTCTGTCACACGGGTGGATCAGTCAAAAACGGCGCAAGCTAGGATCACCAAATCTTCACCGTCGGCTGCCTGGTAGATTCTAGTTTCAGGAACCGTAAAGCTTTTTACATAAATTTGAAGTTGGTCACCCCGAATGAGGCTGCTAAATAAGAGGGGAGTGGGAAAAATTTGTGATTTTCAGCCAGTGAGACGCTGTATCTCAATAACGGTGTGAGATAGGGTCTAGGTTACTATTAATCACTACTAGAAAGTCGTACATTGGCTCTCGATTGCCACCAAATTTAATGACCTTGAATGTCCTTGAACGCCAAAAATAGGGGTTTTTATGGATTTTTTGGCGATTTAGGGCTGCGAGACACTTTGCAAGAGCGAACTGCACCGAAATCAATTGAGATAGACATGGAGAAGCTGCATATGAAATTTTTAGCATTGAACGTAGATTTTGACGGTCCAAGTCTCGATTTTCTAGGTTTAAGGAAACCTGCGCAAGAGAGCATAAAATAGTGGTACCCTCATAAAAGTCGTTATTTTACCATTGTTGGCCAGTCTTTCATGAAAACAGTTGCAGATCACCATGGGCATGCTGCCTATCACAAGAAGCACTAGTGAGCTTTTTAGTTGTATTAAGGTCAATGACTTTGAAAGACCCTGAACTTTCAAAATAAGGGGTTTTATTGATTTTTGCGATCTTTGGCTGCAGCGCACACTGTAAGAATGAACTGCGATGAAATGACTGGAGATAGACTGACAGTTTTCGTACGGTACAGTAACTGCTATAGGCTTTCCTGCATCTCGTGAGCATTAGTTTAAATTTCTTGTACTAACTGCGCACCTGTAGCAGTGAACAATTCGACAGTAATGTAAGTTCTGATGGGATGCTGAAAATGTGAGACTGGAATTTGCAAGACTGGAATTTGTGGCACAAACGCGCTCAGAAATGCAAGGCTGGAAAATGTGAGACTGGAAAATGGAGCACAAAAGATTCAGGGCTGAAAAATGCATGAAAAACAAATTCACATGTGAGGCTAATGTATACTGTGTCCGTCCCAATAGAAAGTGACTTTCAAAACAAATAGCTATAACTGAGAAAAGACGTATCAGTTTCGTCTGAAATTTTAAAAATATCTTCAGTGCTAAATTTGACCATGTTGCTGAAAAGTGCCGGGTCACGCTGATAAAGAAGGGCTTGCATCATGGTGGCGATCTTGAACTCAGTTCATGCTTTTATAGGCAACAAGCGGACAGGGAGGTCGTTACGCTTTCTGTCTGCTTGATCTTTGCTATAGTATCGGCCTGAGGCATCCATTTTCGGCCCTTCAGGCCTCAGCTCGGCCTGCGGTCTCGATACACAGTGCTGCAGCGTACCCGCTAGCTATAATGATGCTCATGATGCGTCACCATGGTGACGACGTTTATGTGACGTGCCAGTCGCAGTCCAAACTGAAACATCCCTATTTTAAAGATATACATGGACCATGAGAAAATGTCACTTCATTGGCCTGCATGCTCGCCATAGACAAAGTGCAATAATTTTATCGTCGATAACATTGTGATGACCTGTCCGTTAGTAGTGTAGCTAACGACTCTGGTGGCTCAGGCACTGTCCACAACTTAACTTTGCCGTCGCCACAACACAAACCAAACTTTGGATTATGCATGCTGCTGTGCGACAGCCGTTCATTGAGGAAGAACTTTGCTTTGCAGTGCTGATGGACATGAACTAGAATAATCGTGTCGGTTGACTGGGCAACGTTGACATCAGTTAACCCCGCTTCAAAGTCAGCAGATCAACGACAACACTGACTACGCTCGCGCATTATCCTCTAGGCCTATGTATTTCAGTCAACTCCATTTTACTACGCGAGCAATCGTAGAACTACAGTACAGTACACTGACCAACGCATACACAGTAAGTTTACAGTCTACGATTATTCCAGTTCACGACTGTCAGCACTGCTACATGTATCTGCAGCATAGCCGCTAGCTATAATGATGCTGATGATGCGTCACCATGATGACGACGTCACAACTCTGCTGCAGCTTAAGAAGTGTGACTGCAAAATTTTAGAAAAAGTGAATTTTTTTCAAACGAACGACCCCTAGTAGCAACATCTCACCTAGCTCATGTCCCGGCCATGTAGGACACGGATCTGCGTGCAAAATTTTGCGGCCGTACGACGTGCTGTTTAGAAGTTATTGGCAATCGCAACTCCCAATTATTATATAGATCAGTAAAGACTTTGTAGCAGAGGCTTGATGTCTGCCCGGTTATTCAGTCCAAAAACAAGCCGAGCAGCCACGTTCTGCATGCTGCAGAGGTGCCAGAGTGGATGCCTTAAGCCCGAGAACTGTCGAGAACCAGTGACGTCACTAACTGTTTCATGATTTCATCAGTCACTACACCTCGGAGTTGTCGCAGCCTTCTCAGATGGAAAAAAACAAGCACTTGCAGTTTTACTGATCTGTGACTTTATGGATAATTCTGAGTCAAATATAATGCCAAGACTGCACACAAGATCCCAACCCAGGCGCTCATTTTTCCTTATATTCCAGTCTCACATTTCAGTTGCCCCTTGCGTCACATAAGTGTCATAGCTTGTATGAATTATATTATTAACATATTATATTATTGCTTTTTTGTCTTTTCCTTACGTAACAGCACTTTATAGTCCGCCCGGAAGCGATAGCTTGCGGAGCGGACTTAAGTTTTAGCCCAGATGTTTTTTTTATTTTTTCTTTCAACGCGAGATCTCCGAGATGCGTGGGCTGACCGGCGTGAAATTTTGCACGATGGTCAGTACTGGGCCCAATTTTATAATGCTGGTCCAAAATTTTTTTGGGGGGAGGGGGGGCACACCCCCAAAAAATTTTAGGGGCCAAAAACATGCAAAATTTAGCCCGATTTTAGACGACTTTGAAGTTCGGCGGCGAATATCTCCGAAAGGGATGAAGATATTTAAAATTGGATAAATATTTTATCTACCGCGATTCCTTGTGCATTAGGCGAAACAAGTCCGGGGAAGTTTGATCCAGTAACCTTGGACATCTCGATGTGAAATCGTACCCACCTAAAGCACATATTTCGGAAGAACATATTTCGGCCCAGGGGGTGCTGCACCCCAAATTTTTACACGTGCTAGAGAATGACCAAGACTTACTAGCGCACCCCCCATTGGGGACGGGGGCCCTTCTTACAACTTTTTTCAAAAGGGGGTCAAAAATTGGCTTAAAATGTAATAAAGGAGCGCTTATAACTTCAGAATTAGCGGGTGTAGCCCGACGAAACTTTGGCACTTGACGTGTCTCTAGGTTGGGGTGTTAACGCAAGTACAACTTTTGGGGGAACTGCCCCCCTTAAAATTTGGGAGGGCAAAAAACGTGCAAAAATCGGTGCGATTTACGACAACTTTCGAGTTTGAGCGCAAATATCTCTGGAATCGATGATGATAGCGACAAAATCTAAACGGCGTTGACGAGAACGATCCTTTCGGCGTTGAACACAAAAAATTCTGTGAAATTCGGTCCACTACGAACAAAGTTATAAGCGCTCATGTTGACCTACCCTAAGTCGACAATGCGCGTTCGGCATATGTCAATGCATTTGAGTTCGGGCCACATGACTTTGGTGCCAAGGAAATTTTACCCCCATCCCTAATTTCCCCCCAATCGGACTTAGGGCGCCGGGCAGACTCACGTTGGGCTTTGCCCCAAATTTCTAGTTATTTCTGTTTCTGTGATTTCATTTCTGTTTAAATTTTTTTTAGTTCTTTCTAGTTAATCTGCTAAATTGAACTGGCAGCATGTTCATCAGTTTTCATGTGCAAATTTTCATCCTATCGTAGCGTATCTGATCTGGTGTCAGGTGGACATACAGAACATCCTGAGTTCTCTGGACCGGCGAGCAGAGATCGTAGGGGAAGAGAGACTTCAGATGAAGTCTTTGCACGGCTGGAAGCTGTGGCAGATGAGACTTTGGCGATTCTTCTTCCGACCAAGTTCTTCAAACTACGCCCGAGTCAGTCAAACCAACATGCTCTAGGCCTACCGAGGGCGGAATGGCAAACATCGTATCTACACTTTGTCTATGCCAAAATGTCTCAACTGCAAACAGTGCATAGTTCTTCAGAATGCTCCTTAAATATTTTTCTTCACTAGAAAATGAAATGTAGCTCACACATCTTTACATCTTATAGGGTGACACGATAGGTCGTGAATGATTTTGATTTTAAATATAAACCTGCTACTAGCAGTAAACCAGCAATAATTTTACGTCTTCTTGTAAGTATTTTCAGTGAAATTCTTCAAATAAAATTTCAGAGTTGTAGCTGTTCCACAGCATTCATAATACTCATTTATATAGCACCACCGTTAAAACTGCATAACAGTGTTGGGGTTGCTTTCCTGACTGCATATCAGCTCCGCTACACGCTCGATATTCTGTGTTGTTCAGACAGTCTGATTCCGTCCTCTGCTGATTTTTTGAGAAATCGAGTTCGTATTGTCAATTTTGTGCAGGAGATCTTTGACAAAACTGACCGCCCAATTCTTGTTAGAAAACTCTTTACAAATGTGTATAGCGCCCCATCCCTTTGTTGGCGAACGAGTTTAATCGACGCTTTATCCTCATACGTTAAATGACGTTACACTGTTTTCCCCATTGTGTTTCCTGTAAAGTTGGGTTGCTTTCATTTATTTTATCCCATTACAAAATTATTCAAAATATTTGCACGAAATTTGCACATGTTACTCAGAATTGATTATATTTCAACGTGTGTTATTCACTTTAAATGTACATTGCTCTTGGAAGACATAATTAGCTGACATTTAGGGGGACGGTTATTTTTGGCCCACCCTGTACACAGTAAGAGAAAAAGAAGACAGAGACAGACAGGCAGACAAACATACAAAATGTATAATACAGAAAACAGAGAACAATGCAGACTAGGCCTGATAATAATAGGCAGACGCCGGCAGGTCTCTCAAATAGCACAGTTCTGTCTGGAGACTTGGCCAGGATTCTACACCCCTCTGGATTCCATGTACACTCTATACACTCTTTACACCCCTGTGTGCACTGGTGAATGTTGCAGGCATATGCTCTAGTGTTAACGATGTTTGTGATGATGTCACTAGTTGAGTTCTGTCTGGAGACTCAGCCAGGCTTCTACACATCTCTCTCTTACAACATCACCGAGTGCAACTGGGAAATTTTACCCACAGATTTCTACCTTGCTAAACCCGTCCGCTGGGTATGAAACCCAATTCACAGAGGATCTTAGGATAATCTTAAAACAGTTTTCATACTTACAGTCATCCTAAGACTATGAACGTATTCAGCAAATACATCATGTGTAAATACAAGGATGAAATCTTGCAATTTTCTGACAGATCTTAATTGTTCAGCAAATACAAATTTGGCAATTTCACTTAAGACATGTCGTAAGGCATTGTTTGGGACATTTTAACTTTGGTCTTATTGTCATAAAATTCACCTTAAGATTTATCTTAAGACAAATCTGAAGATCAGTTTTAGGATATTCTTCGTGAATCGGGTCCCTGCAGTGTAGCCTGCATAATTTACAAGGTTAAATGTTAAAGAAATATATGGAAAGCTGAGTTCACCCCTTGATGATTGCTTATGTACTGAAATGCTGGCAGTTGTGATTGCTGTAAACTGAATTAGCAAAGTTTTACTTTTGCTGGCTTTAAAGGAGGAATAGCGCCAAAAACAATATTCAGATATATGATGCCGCAGTGCTAGTTGAATACGTTGGTACGGCCAGCTGAATGCTAAAGTGCTTTATGTGTTAGAAAAAGTAATTTAATTAGTCAAATTTTTGAGCCATGGTCGCTGCCATATTCGCGAAAAACGATGTTTGTGCCACCTTGCGGCCGGTCTGCG
>Ga0056128_1005176_pt1 | contig 16384 bp, 14 predicted proteins | sample WorMetLIZISLAND2_FD_71113 | JGI IMG/M metagenome (GOLD analysis project Ga0056128, IMG submission 71113) | Marine gutless worms symbiont microbial communities from Max Planck institute for Marine Microbiology, Germany - Olavius geniculatus... ... | reverse complement strand
CGCTGCTATCAACGAATGGAGGAAGTGTCTCCGAGCCGAGCCCATGTTCGTGGGCCAACATTTCAAACATTTTTGTAGGCAGTTAAAAAATGGACAATTAGATAAATTATTAGCTAAAGTGATGAAATTATGGACAAAACGTGTGTTTTGTGTGTTGTTTTGATTTAGCAATAATACCAAAGTGGTTAAAATGCAATATTTTGTTCGTTTTCTTTTTTTCAGGTAGTGCAGAAACAGACAATGGTTGAGGTGGGAAATTAATCTGTCATTTGATAGCCAGTTGTATTAGGAATATTCGTACCAAAACTTATTAAAACTGGATCACTTTTCTTTAAGTTATGACGAAAAAAATTTGGTGTGCTTTTATGTCCCACGGTGTAGACACAATGTATCAAATTCAATTTCGGCTGTGACTTCGCCCCCCCCCCAAAAAAAAAACCGCTGGGAAAGCTCACAGCGCATCTGCAGATCCTTTAGCTGGATTTTGGGGGTCCTACTTTTAAGGAGAAGGAGGAGAAGGTAGAGGAAAGGTAAATGAATAATAGGGATAAAGGAAAGAGAAAAAAGAAAAGGACAGGGGGAAAGAGGAAGAGGTCCACACTCCCTCCTCAGTTCAGATTTCTGGCTACGCCGCTGTATCAGCAGCCGCGAGCTGCACACACGTCTCGCGCCGCATCATTACTTATCATTAGCATCATTATATTGTCGTCTGTTGTCAACATCTTACTGTGCACTCGCAAATGAATCCAGTTTTCATAGGCATCAACACATTTCTTTTTAATAACTGTTTTGTTCCAGTGTTACTTCGCGTATACACTAGAAATTTGATTATACTATTAATTATTATTCGCTTAATTAAAACAGATAACGTACGTTAAACAGAACGTGAGACACGACGGGTCATACGCATGTTTACACGTCGGCCAGCTGCGACCATAATACTTTCGTATATCGTACGCTTACGTAATGTATCCGAAGATGCACAAGTAGTTTGAGCAAAGCTCACGAGACGCGCGACAGCCTAGCAGTTCTTGTTCGCAAGTTTTCTTGGTCTATCTCCATCCATTTCGTCGCAATTTACTCTTGAAATCTGCGCCGCAGCCACAAATTGCAAAAAAACGCCAAACCCCCTATCGTCAGGGTTTAAGGTCATTTAAGGTCATCGATGTTTACACCACTAAAAGCTTGTCACTATTGTTCGTTATGATAAGCAGCATGTCTCTGCCTATCTGCAACCGTTTTTGCGCTACACAAGCCAATTAATAGCGGTAAAATAACCACCTTCAGGAGGTAGCCGTACGTCTTTGACGTCTGCCTGCGCCCTCCCCTTTGGATCTAGGGCGTCGGGACTTAGACTGCTAAAATCGACGTTTAATGCTAAAGATTTCGTGTGCAGGTTGTCTTGGTTTATCTCCAGCCATTTTGTCTTAATTCACCGTTGAAATGGGCGCTGCAGCCAAAAATTGCAAGAAAATTAACCAAAACCCCTCTATTGGGGATTCGAGGTCGTTCAAGGTCGTCGATGTTGACAAATCTAAAAAGCCCGTGCTTGTTATGATACGCAGCAAGTCTGTATCCATCTGCAATTGTTTTCACACTATAAGAGCCAATAGCGGCAAAAAACGTCTTTTTAAGGGGGTACCCCTATTTGACGCCTTTGTTTGAGGGGAACCCTCTTACCCAGGGACACGAAATTTTGTCACATAAAACTACACGGTGTTCCATAAAACAACCCCTTTTCTTTCTTTCATAATTCACTTAAATGGTGATCAATTTACGTAAAATTTTTATAAGTTCTAGCTGAAAAAATACTTATTCAAAATATTTCAACAAAATATGGCAGTTGGTTAAATATTCTTTGCTAGTCGTGACGTAACGCTGACGTCATAATGTGTCACGGGTACAAGCTTGCAAGTCTCAACTGGTGCTGTCAGTTGCTACCCTGCTTTGATGGTGAAAAACCTTGCTCATTGATGACAAATTCTTGAAGTTTCACAGTTGTAGCCACAAAAATGTGCAAAGCAATCGCACTTACGTGTCTGTGGGGATAGTTGGACTTTCACATGTTCGAGCAAGGCAGTGCAACTAGCACACCAAGCTTGCGAGAAGATTGAGTTTTTGGATCTCGAAACGCCTGATTTTATGTCTCCATGTTGCTTAGTGCTGACACGATGAACATTTTTCATCAGCGACCCAGATTAAGTTTACCATCGAAGCAGGGTAGCAACTGACAGCACCAGTTGAGACTAGCAGGCTTGTACCCGTAGCACATTATGACGTCAGCGTTACGTCACGACTAGCAAAGAGTATTTAATTAGCTGCAATATTTTGCCAAAATATTTTAAATTAGTATTTCTTCAGCTACACCTGCTAAAAATTTCGTGTGAATTGATCATTTAACCGAATTATGAAAGAAAGAAAAAGAGGTTTTTTTATGAAACACCGTGTAGAGTCTTTGGGGCAGCCCACAGTGAAGATTTCGTGATCCTAGCTTGCACCGTTTTGATAGGGCTCAAGGGTGTGACGGACGGACGGATGGACGGATGGACTGTCGGACAAACAGACAGACATTTCGACGATGGCTAAGACGCGCGAAGCATTCTGCTGTCGCGCGTAAAATTGGCCAACACACATAGGCTGGTGGCGGATTCAGAATTTTTTATGCTACAAACGTGGTTTTCCTGCTTGCGTAAATATTATTCGCTTTAACGACTTAGCAAAACGAAATTGTACACAAAAATCTCAAAAATATTGTATTTTGACGTATGTTGTCTACTGGTTTTGATCGCTTGTGACTTGAGCTTGTACTGCTTGTCTTCAGCACTAAGTTTGCGGTAGTATATATCGCGTTGGTATCTTCACGGATGCAGCCATGTATAAACAAATAAACGAAAATGTATAAGGTCACACTACCGACTGTCATCGTTCGTCGAATTAGTGCGCTGCTAAACCATTGTCCCTAATGTAGAGTGAAAAATTGCTTAATACCACTTTAAACAGTGATTTAATGTGTACACTACACTCGTTTCTTTGCCGGATGTAGTCTAAAGGCGCGCATATACACGGAGCGACGTAACTGAACTGAACTGAACTGACACGGTTTAGTTTTTGACAAACTGACCAACGGGCAAGCAGGCGAACCCATTGGTCATTGGTTGACGCGTACGTTAACGTAGTTACGTAGGCCACCGACGCCGTTAGATGGTGCCTGCCTACTGTAATACATCTCTGCTTGCCCATTGGTCAGTTCGTCCAAAAAACTAAACCATGTCAGTTCAGTTCAGTTCCGTCGCTCTGTACGCGTCTTAAAGCGAAAACACAATGACGGATATAGATAGTCCCCGGCCTCTGCTAGATGACTTTCTGTGGTTTGATTAAAAGCTTACACCCTATCGAGCATGCAAGCGGTAGCCTACTGTGAATGCCAGGTGAATGTCAGCACACAGGAAGCAGACGACGACCAGGTTGTTTGTTCAATATTTCAAGCAGCAGCAGCAGCAACAGCAGTAGCAGTGAAGACTGGTTATATCCAGGCACTACAATCTCTCGGGGGGAGGGTCACCAACAAAAATGGACAATTTGTTTACTTTTATTACAGAGGCACCGGCGTTACACGGTTATCATAATCCGAGATACTGTACAAGATTTAGGTACACTTACACACAAAACAGAAAAAAAGACAAAAGAACCATGCAGCACAAAAAGTAAATGTTTAGGCCTATAGTCGAATCTAAATTTTTAAACAATATTAAAAAACACGATTATAATTGCAATTCTAAACCAAATTTAGTCCACACCAGGAAGAGGGTCGCCTCACTTTGCAAGGAATGGAATTTGCAGGGAAAGAAAAATGGACGAAAAATGGTAGACTATACGTTTAACGATTAATCGACCCTGGTGGTCTGCTTGTCTACGGTCTACCAGTACAGTAGATATGACCACATCACATCGCTGCTTTACCGTCTGCACTGGCTTCGTGCGCCGTAGCGAATAACGTACAAACTGGCCGTGCTGGTTTACCAGTGTGTCAATGGACTTGCGCCAGCCTACTTGGCTGACGCTCTATAGCCTGTCGCTTGACTTCCAAGTCGACAACGCCTGGGCTCGTCATCGACCTCGACACTGACACGGCTCTTCACGATCGGCGACCGAGTGTTCCCCGTCGCTGCAGCAAAAACTTGGAACATTTTACCACCAGAAGTGACGTTTTCAAAGTGCTTGCGCACATCTAAGACTAAACTTAAGACTCATTTGTTTTTTTCTTTTTTTCCCACAGTTGAATGTAAAGTGATTGCGGTGCCATTGACATTTTTTGTTTCTTTAAATTTTATTGTATTTGTATTGCATTGCGGTGGTGAGTACAGGAGACGAACACTGGACGAAGGTGCTTCAGGCGAACGACGCTCTCGGCAAGTTGCCCGTCTGTCCGTACCACGGCAAGAACCTGCTGCCTCTTCGCTGTACGGCGTTCAACGAAGACCTCGTCAAGACCACCACTGCCGCGGACTTAGATCAAGACAACAGCGCAGCAACCTGTCGACGTGGGAGATCGGGTACCGAAGACCACCCTGGCAGCGAGAGCAGCAAGGAGAGAGGGCTGACGGCGTTGTTTGAGCGGTTCTGCCAGTGGTTAAGCGAAGCGCGTCGTCGCCAGTCTTCGCTGCTACGTCTGCCGCTTACCAAGTCAGGTAGTAGGCTATCGTTCAGCCAATATCTTACATGCAGTGAAATTAGTAATGCCTGCTCTGAAAAAGAACAACAAGAAGAAGAGGATATCCCACAGACAGCTCATTTTTTTGACGCTTTGAGCCGGCAAGGGTTAAACCCAATTAAGCTAGCATGCAATGCAACTTAAGTTTTAGTCGGCTGTAATTAACAACCAGCGCCAGCAGTCCTGGCCACAGAGCCTACTGTTACTGCTCTGATGACTTATTTCACAATATCAAGAAATCAAACCACTGCCTCCACAAACTTTTGACCTTTTTACGCTTACTGTTCTGATAGTTTAATACGTGCTCGTGGTCATGATGTGTCGATCCTGCGAGTGACACTAAACTTCACAGACAGTCGTTTTGGTTAGATGTTTTCTTATTGATTTTATGTAGTTAGTTTCATTCACTTTGCTTGGTTTTATAGTTAGTCACTACTGTTTAGTTACTAGTTTTTTATACACGTGCATTTGCCACGTAATATTAATTATACAATACTGTGTTACTGTTTTAGCACGGCGCTTTCGCCGCTCATCCAGTCTCCGCCGTGGTAGTTCAGGTGGCAGCGGGGGCGGGGGTGCTCCAGAGGACGCAGTCGCCCGCCGTCGACGTCACTCCCGCCGTCGCTGTAACAGCGCCTCACCTTCCTCCTCATCACACGCCGGTGGTGAGCAACTCATCGATGTCAGCGCTCTGACAGCGCACACCGCAGACTGCAGCGGTAGCAGAACGACATCCACCTCTTATTCTTCAGCCACCTCGGCCACTAGCGACACAGCCTACTCCGACCCCAACACCGGAAACACTAGCTGTGACGTCATTAGCTGTGACGTCATCATCAGCAGGACCGGCAGCACCGAGCTCGACGTCGTCGGCCTCCGTCGTGTGACGTCACCGCGTGACGTCAGCAGTTCGTCGATGAACGAAGGTGCTGCTGCCTCTGGCAAGTGCGAGAGCGCTAGTGATATCAAGGACCAGTACAGCTCGCTGATTTCAACCTGGCCGAGTGCCACTGGTAAGCCGTCGCAGGACACACGCGTGATTAGATCACATTACAAGGTAGTGTAGCGACGTAATAGGTTTGATGTGCATGCCACTGAGTAGCATAGATCAAACATATACATGTAGGCTGTGCATTATATCGCGTACAAAGCGACGTAACTGAACTGAACTGAACTGACGCAGTTTAGTTTTTGATGAGCTGACCAATAAACAAGCAGGTCGAGCCTATTGGTCATTGCTTGATGCGTACGTCAGCGTAGTCACGTAAGCCACCGACGCCGTTGGACGGTGCCTACTGTAATGCATTACAGATTGCCCGTTGTTCAGTTCGTCAAAACTGAACCGTGTCAGTTCTGTTTAGTTTAGTTACGTCGCTCTGTACGCCCCTTTATATTGTTGTACAGTTTGTTTAGTGCACCGAGATCGAACGATCGTTTTTTGACAGAATAGGCGCCAAGTTTGTAGCTGACAGGCGCGAGTTTTAATGGAACTTAAATTAGTGGCTCTAGGCCTATAAAAATAGGAGTTCTGCAATATTTACACTTTTTCAGACAGAATTTCTCATGACTGATAAAGATGGGCCTGCATGTTTAAGAAAATTGCTTGTTTACTAAAATAGACGTCGAAAATGTGTCACTCTGCTGCAGTAATAAATTGAATGCAGATTGTTTTCGATCCAAGTATTATTTGGTGCCGCCAACTACTAATGTAGCCTAACTTTTGGTTTCTCTGTTTTACTTACCAGTCCGAGTTACTCCCCGTCGTGTCGAGTTCTGCAGAAGTAAACTTTTCGATATGTTGGACTTGGAATTTTTACACACCCGGCAGTGGGTTAACTTCCCATTGTCCAAACAACAACTCCCAAGCAAACCGACAGACACCGAACATCCTTGCCACAACGGGGACCGAGGAAAAAATTCTCGCGGCCGGTGGCCCTTAACGGGTTGGTGTTTGGAGAGGGGGCTGTGTGCCCTTTCCAGAAATTTTTTTTAAAATTTTGTTCCTGAGAATGGCGCACTCTGGTGTATTTTTTATCGTGCCATTCTGTTGAAAACTAAGACACGGTTCTCGTGACTTAGGAAAGGCACGTGACTACGTGTGATAGTATATGTTATGCTGGTAGTTGGTGTGCTAAATGTAGAGGAAAGCTGCAGTTCGGGCGTGCACTCGGTGGATTGCAGAGACTATGACGCCGAAGCGTTTCAAGGTCAGACGGATGTTGGACAACCTCTCTCCGACACCGCTAATAGGTGAGCTTACAACTGCGTCACACTGTCCAGCATAGATGTAAAAACGTTTTTTGAAATAATTTTTAAAAATGTTAAAAATGTGAAAAGTGGCAAAAATAAAAAAGACGTTTAAAAACGTTGAATAATAAACGTACATAGCCCAAATTAGTTCAGCCTCTTGTCCAATGCCTAATGCTGTATAGCTGCAGTATAGCTGGAGATAGTGAGAGAGAGAACTGTAGGCGTATTTAATTTCAATTTAACGGTGATCAGTCGGCGAGCAAGGTGAGCTGACGCGTACGTGAGCGTAGTCACGTAGGCAAACGACGCCGTTAGACGGTGCCTACTGTAATGCATTACTGCTTGCCTACTGGTCATTTACGCCGCTATGTACGCGTCTTATGTGGTTATGTGAGTAGACCGGGTGACGAGCAGCAACTGCGAGAGTCTCTGATGGATTGGAACATTTCATTTTCTGACCTTCAGGTCAACGACTGCCTCAAGGCTGGCGTCAGGAACAACGTCTTCAGGTAGCCTAAACGCCGTTTCAACTGTCAACTGAACCTCATCCATATGTTTTAAATTTTTTCCCAAATGTTGCCAGTCGCTGCTCACGTACAGTTTGTCTGTATCTCATGCAATTTCGGCATATTCTTAGTACTTTTCAGTGGCATAGACAAGGGCTAACGGGGCCCAGGCCCCCATTTATCTCATGTTTTGGTAATACTAAGATAATTAAGGACTCAGAAAAATAATCCAAATTGTTGCCACCAGATCTCATATTTTAGTGCTATAATGCACTAAATTCGATTTTCGATTTTCGGCAGGGGTTGTGCCCCAGAACCTGTTGGGAAAGCTCATAGCGCTCCCTCTGACACCCTAGCTGGAATTTAGGGGTGCTACTTTCAAGGACAGGGAGTGAGGGAAGACTAAGAGGAGAAAAGTAGGGAGAGGAAAAGGGAAAAGAGGGAAAGTGATGAAAGGAAAGGGAAGTAAAAGAAAGGAAAGAGGGGAGGGGAAGAGAGGCAAGGCTCCCCCATTCACATTTCTGGCTACGCCACTGGTACTTATCAAGGTTCGTAAAGTAGTTGACTGTGTGATCTTTAGAACATAGCTATTTCGTTACAGCTCCCGTAAGCGCTCTCCTGGCTGAGCGGTACCCCCGTAAAGGTCGTTATTATACAGCATGAAAACGGTTGCAAATAGGCATGGATATGTTGCCTATCACAACAAGCACGAATGACAAACTTTTTTAGTCATATTAACATCGATGACTTTGAAAGACCCTAAACTCCCACAATAAGTTTTTTTTCTTTCAGAGTGAGTTGCGACGAAATGGCTGCAGATAGACAAAGACAATTTGCGAACAGGAACTGCTATAGGCTTTCGCGCGTCTCATGAGCATTATCTCAATTTTTTGTTTGAAACTGTTTCCGCTATTGAGCAAATAGATGACCGAATGTTTGACCTTTCCCATTTTCAAGCCTTTATAATGTTAAGAAAACTCTAAGGCCTAGTAGGGTAGCAGTTTGGTGCATATGACATCGGTAAATAAATGTATTGTCTTTCTGTAGTTGTTTTTACCAATTATTAAACTATGGTCACTGGTCAGTTTTCAGCGCCCGCGATGAAAACATTCTCAGCGTCGTATCAATTAGTGAAATCGTAATGCTGGCTCTAACTTTTATCCTTCAAATCTGAAATTAAAATCGGGCGCAAGTCCCCCTATTTTGAATTCAAGTTACCCCTTCTTTCCACTTTCGGACTCAATAAATTACCGAGTGAAAACAGGGGCGGAAAGTTTTGATCTACACCTTTAACAAGACTTCCTCCTTTATTTTTCATTGGGCGGGAGCCGCATCCAGTAGATATAGGCACAGAAGCTCCTGGATGCTGGCTGGCTGTGGTTTCAGCGGTCGTTGGCATGGCGACGTGTTGATTCATACGTACGACAATCAGACCGATGCCGAGGTGCTGGAGTTTCTACGCGATGTCGCCAATCTGAGCCTCATCCGACACGAAAGCATCTGCCTCTTCATGGGCGCCTCGCTCCATTCTCCCAACTACGCCATCGTTACCAGGTACAACAGTGGCTTTGATCGTATAGCGTAGCCAGAAATGTAAATTGGAGGGACCACCTCGCTTTCCTTCTCTTCCAGTCTTTGTTCTCTCCTTTCCCTTCCATTTTTACTTCCTCTTTATCTCTCTTTTGTCCCCTTAGAAGTAGGACCTTTAAATTTTGGCTATATAGGGAGTTTTAAAAAGCGCTGTGAGCTCACTCAGCTGGGGGTCTGAGCTCCCGGCCCCAGCTGGGAAATTCGATTTCGCCCCAGCCGAAGTCGAATTTGGTGCTTTATATTTTTAAATTAATGTTGTTTGTTGGCAACAATTTCAGTTATTTTCCCGAGTCTCTAATGTTACTTTTTTAAACAAAAAAATGACATTGGGGGCTTAGGCTTCTAGGCCTTTTTTGGCTACGCCACTGGGCTTTGATAACTTCACCCAGTGTCAGTTGTCTTGTATTGCTATAAGTAACCCTTGTTGTCAGACACCGTGTCTCTGTGTGTCTGCGTCTCTGCGTCGTCTGTTCCCAGTCTGTCCGCAGAACTGCAATCGCTAGTAGTAGTCGCAAGCTACGTCGCCTACCGGCTTGTATTTAAATGTTCTGTACTCTAACGTGGTTATGTTTTTGAATATGACGTGGGTGCGTGTGTTCAGCGAACTGAAAGGCTGTTCGCTGTACGAACGGCTTCATCTGACGGCCGAAAAGATGGCGCTGCGAAGTCGGGTCAGCATTGGACGTCAGGTGGCGCAAGCGCTTGGTTACCTGCATGCCAAGTCCATCTCGGCCCGCTGTCTGAGTTCACGCAACGTCTACCTCGAACCGAAAGTGAAACTGTGCGTACTCGATCACGGAATTGCCGACACCACCTGCGCCAGGTAGGCTCGTATGCACTGAAGTGCAACGAAACATCCACGTCTAAAACTGTCGACAAACAGAACAGCGTATAAAGCTGTATAGAAAACAGAATCTGAAAAAGTATTGGACCTGCTAATAATACGAAGATCGTAGAGGTAGGCCTACGCATGAAAACGGAAATAGGAAAGATACAAAAAATGTGATGAAAACAGTTGAATCGTCCCATACACTAGTAAACTACAAGGTGGCCCAAAAATTGCACACTGTGACTTTTTATACGCCTTAACTCATCAGTAAATCCCGGAGAGAATTGTTTATGGCCAAACTCCAGCTGACACATTTTTTCGGCTGAGATTCGGCTAACCGAATTTTTTCCGGCTGAGTTTTGGCTGACAAATTTTTCGGCTGATTTTCGACTGGAAATACGGCTGATTCAGTTTTAAAGTCTTTTACCAGTGGCAGATTTAGAATGTTGGCGGCCGCCCTTTATACTGACTAGATGCATCTTGAAACAGGTGAAAATTTTTACAAAAATGCATTATTCATGCATAAAATTTTAATAAATTTTCTGGGGAGGAGCCGTGCCCTCTGCTCAGACCACACACTTTCTGCTCCTACCCTTTTGCCCTTATTTCAAAATTCTGGATCTATTTCGGACTTACTCAGGGCCAGTTTTTAAAAAATAAAGATTTTAGGTCTTTTACAGTTTAAAAAATTTTTGTAATGTTTTTAAAGGTTTTTTGGTTTAGTGTCAGACTGAACACCGTATACAAAATTACGATCTAGAACACATGTTACATGTAGGCTTCACTCTATCTGTAACATAATCGCATTGTTTTTTTACATATTATAGCAAAATAAACTAATGGCGTTGTGGATTCATAACTCAAAAATCACGACTAAAGTATAAAAATGTTTTTAGTTTTTTAAACCTATAAACCTAGGTTTTTTGACTATTTTTTAGCTCTGCTCATGGCTGTCTTACTCTAGAGTCTAGACCTTAATCTATTTTGGAACTAGACTACACGAGTAAAATAACAAAAAGCCCAGCTGTCGTTAGAATAGCCGACCATACTAATGGTCAGAAACCTTTAAGGTCATCCAAGGTCAATGATTTTTATTTTGTCTGAAAAGGCGTATGCCACTTCATATAAGTGATTAATAGTAACCTTAGCCGCATTCCCAGATATGGCCAGTTTTCCGTTGAAAAACGCACATTTATCTTACCCCACGCCATTCAACCCTCAATGTGAAAATGTTTCTCTTGCACAAGATGGCTGAAATTTTGCATGTTCGAGTTTCACACGCATGGCTAACTATTCGTACAACAAATTTTCCCTTACGACCTAAAGCTTAGCCACAATACATCCATTACAGACAGACAGACGGACGCAAGTCATAGCAATAGCTCGATCGTTACTCAAGTATACGGGTCAGCTATAAACAGACAACGGTCACATGGATTCAGTAATTCGGTTTGTTCTAACCACGTAGACTAGACTGTGAAGTCACTGGACGTCGTACCATTCGTTCCATCGCTGTCATTCGGCGCCTACCATTTTCTTCACCTGTGACGTCTCAATAGCGACCAGAAAGCGCCCAAAATTGAACTACTGTTGTTTGAAGAAACGAAAAATTATACTGAAATTGCAGCATACTTCAATTTTTTAGCCAGCAAGCTAATAAATGTAATATTAAAATTACATAAATATGTGTTCAAACTGGGAACTCAAATTTCTGAATAAAATCATTCAAAATATGTAACGCTCGACTGTGAAAGAGCAACCAGGCTGAGGAGATCTCCATCCCCAAGCTGCTGCATAAAAAGCTAAAAGTATGGTACGAAAAGTTCATAATTCGACTAGATGCTTAAGTATGTCCTTCAAAAAGTTTACAGCCATTATGGGTTTGGGGTTGGCTCGCAGAGAAATACATACTCTGCGGAATGTAATTTTTGAATGTGTAGCGTTGTGTCAACTGTCAAAATATAAAACTAATGAGAGTCCAATTGATTAATTCACTAAGTGTGTACATCGTAGACGTTTCCAGATATTTTTGTGCAGTTTTGCTGAATGCGCGGAGAAATAGAACCACAAAGCCGAATAATTTTTCGGCGGCTGAAGCGACGCCTGCCGCCTGCAATTCGGCTTAGTTGATATTTTTCGGCTAATATTCGGCTAAGGCTCAAAATTCGGCGGCGGCAGCCAAATTCGGCGGCTTCGGGGTCTACTCATCAGACGTTAGCTGATTATCAAAATTCTTTCACTGTCAGACTCAGGGAAAAATTTACAATAGTAATTAGTTAAAGTGTATCATTTTTGGGTCACGTTGTATAGGATCGTCAACGTTTAGAAATACAAAGTACGCAGGCCTATCGTAGTCCCCAAAACACGGCTCCTACTTCGTGAATCAATCTGTAAATTTGTAGAGCTCCCATAAAGAGTTCTCAGGAAGCAGGAGTGCAGCACGATCGCAAAGCCGCGTCTTAAAGCTTGGCTTGACCGTTTGGAACTTCACTTGTCACTGTTTGTATTTTTAGCTCCAATGAATGGTGTCTGTTTTATACGTTCTGTCCAGTGTTTGCATTATGAACAAGAAGCCCAGCTGTCGCTAAGATAGCCTTACGTAGTTAGGCCTACTGGTTGTCAGTAACCATCATCTACCAACGACTTGTTTTCTTTTTATTTCAGGGCTCGGTCGCTGAGTCTGCCGCGTGGAACAATCTGCTACCTGGCCCCGGAGGTGCTGAAGACGATACGCCCAGTCAGCTACAGGACGATGGCCGCACTGTACGCATTCAACTCGCAGACCGACGTCTTCGCGTTCGGGTAAGTCCGGCAAACGTGATGATCGGAATTGAGAGGGTGTAACGCCGACTGCCAAAAATTTCGGGGGGAGGGTAATTTTCGGGAGCAGGAACGACATAGCGGTGCTACATTTCGGCGCGAGGTAGCTAAAGTAAAGTAAAAAAATTGAAAATTTGACCCAAAAATTTTTACGGGAAGTTGAAGGGGATGGGGATAACTGTAACGTCAGTGACGTCGTGGCCGGGGGAGATTAGGGGCTTGGGGCAACTACCCTTTTTTCGAAATGTTGGGCTTTCGAAAAATTGTCGGAATATTTTCCTGTTTTGGAAATTTTTTTGTCTAAAAATGAAGAATTGTCGACTGAAAAACCCATTTCGGAAAAATTTTGAGGCGTGGTGAGATCTTTAGTGATATGATATCGTTATTTTCTCCTAATTCTGGCAGTGAAAGAGTTGTGAAAATCGGTTAATATTTAATGAAGTTAAGGCATATAAAAATGCTGCCATTTGTTGGGCCACCTCGTAGGTCTATAGGGTTTTGTGTTCGCCGAGTGTATCTATAGCTACGCTATGTTCTATACTAACTGTGTGTGTTACTAACGGTGCAGAACGTTGCTGTATGAACTGGTCAGCGGAGAGTTTCCATGGACGGGTCTGCGACCGGAAGAGATAATGTGGCTAGTTATGAATGGCGAACGACAGACTCTAGCTTCGCTCGCCTGCAACTCCGTTCTCAAGGTATTCAATTATCATACGAATTTTGTTGGCAACAGTATTATTAGGTTTACACGAGAATTTGCAAGTAAGTTTTTGTTATTTTTTGGTAAGTGTAAGCCTGAGACAAGTAATTGAGTACTTTTTGAGACGGGGGTTTTTAGGCTCTAACGACGGGACTTACTTGAAAAAAGTGTACAACATTGAAGACTTTCATAAAGAGTTTAACTGCTGCAAATATGAAATAACATGCAGAGAAACTGGAGTTTATGTCTCGTTTCTGTATTTTGCTGTAACTAGTCATTCTGTTACTGTGATAACAGGTTCTGATAGAGAAGTGTTGGAAACACAAAGATGATGAACGTCCAGACTTCGCCGAAATCAACCAAGAACTTCAGAGCAAGGTTAGATCAGTGACCTCATTTGCTGTGCACAACAGCATAACATCACCATGTTGCTGACGACTATGCTCAGATATGCACGATATTAGGCGGTGGTCACATGCGTAAAACATATGTGAAACATTTGCAAAAGTGTCCTGCAAGTGTTTTTGTTTATTTTACATTTACCGAAGTCTCAAGTGGTTGCAAAAATGTTGCAAAACATTTTAGCAGGTTTGCAGAGTCGAGCTTAAAGATAGAAGGTAGGCCCTAGTAATATACACGTATAAAATAAAATATTTTTGAAACAGCACGTGTTTCAGCGGCGGGCAACTGCCCACGATACTGCGCAGGTGAACAGTGGCTTCTATCCCCTCTGCCAAATAGGGCTCAAGTTCCCCCTGCCTACTTTCCTGTCTTCCCCTATTTACCCGTCCAATTTTTCTTTCCCAGTTCCCTCCCAATCCTTTATCCCCCTTTTCTTCACTAAGATTTCATTTCCCTTCCCCCTTTTTCTCCTCCCCTCCCCTTCCCGGGTGCCCCACACCCATAGTCCAGCTAAGGGGCTGTGGGAGCGCTGTAACCTCCTCCAGTGGATTTGGGCATTTTGAGCTAATAACAGCGCTTCTGGTGATAGCAATTTTGCATACACTTTTAACAAAACTCCCCTTCCCATATTTTTCACTGGGCGCAAGCTGCGCCCACCAGGTAGGCCTATAGGGATAGAAGCCTCTGCAGATAAATAATTAATCACAAAGTTATTTACTCAGTATTTGACACTTACTTGTTGTTGTTTTTTTTGCTTCATGTAGACGGGTCTTCATAAGCGGCACAGTTCGTCCCAGCCAGCGCGACTGGATCGCTATGGCAGTGGAAGCAGCCGAACGTTCTGCATCAAGTAGGCCCAACACCAGCCAGCCGGCACAGATGCTTCTACTTTATATTTCTATCGCGATGTGTTGGTGGTGGTTTGTCTTAGTTGGTAACGTCATTGGTCGCAAGTTAATCAACGCTAGGCCAGGTTAGTACTTGGATGGGTGACAGTCGCAGGCGGCTAAACCGACGGGTAGGCCTCTGTAACCAGCCACCCAGGCCAACTCAGTATGGCCGTCTCTCGCAATAGTGGGCGCAATGAGTACCGTAAACAGGCACACCGCGCGATGCACATAGCTCAGTACGGGCCGTATCCGTGGTCTGGCATTGTAAACTGGCTGAGGGCTAAGGAGATGGAGATCAGCGCCGCTCTGTGGTCCTAATGGCTTAACGTTTATTGTGTGGCTTTTGAAGGATCTAGTGCTGACAATTCCCCAATATTACGTAAGTAAAAAAAAACTTAAAAGGCTCAGATTGAGCAGTTAGTCGCAATGCACTGCAACCTCGATGCCCGAAAAAATGTGTTTAAAAATGTACAACGCAACTCTTGCTAAGCAACGCGAAAAATACACCGTTTCTGTCCTTGAAATCTGCTGCATGTCAGACAAAAGTTTTTTATGGACATTAGTTGCAATATTCTGTGCAAAATCAGATTATAACTTAAATGATCACAGTCCAAGGCTGGTACAGTGATTATTTCCAAAAAAAATCTAGCGATGTACCGCGACTTGGACAATTTTATGATGCACTTTCAGTTGCTGCACATGAAATAACATCACATTTCGTGTTAGCATGCATTTCAGTTAGTGGAGTACTATTTGTCTTAAATCGTAGAAAACCAAGCAGAGAAACTCTGCTGAGCAAGATCCTGCAAGATTTTGCAAAATGTAATGGTACATTCCTAATAAAATTTGCTGTGCCATAATTAAGCTTAGGCTTATTCAGTTGACTGATTGCATTATACTGTCCTAAATGTTGTCATACATTTTGAGACGAATCTGTTGAATATTGTCTTTCAGCCCATAAACTATGGTCCCCGACGGTGCAGACTGTTGTTGACTATTACACTGCAAACTTATAAGTATCTCGGTATGTACGGTAACGTGACGTATGACGTTAGATGTATTTATCGTATTATTATCGTAAATATTGTCATATTTTGTAATACGTCGCTATCAACTTGATGATCTGGACAGGCGCCGCTGGTCGGTGGCCCCAGTGCTTGAATGTGTCGTGTACGAGTTTGTTACATTACAGCACCGTGTGCTTCTGTGATCTGCATCCCACATACTACTAATTGTGATGAAATGTCCATTCACTATTCACTAGCAAGTAATTTGTTGTTATGCACTTATGCACATTACGGGATCAGTGGCGTAGACAAAGGGGGTGAGGCAGGGGCCAGCCAGCTCCCTCCCCCAATCCTCCAGACAAGACATAAGCACATGTTTAAACTGCACTACATTGTAGATTTGCCAAACTGGTCAGTTGATTCTCAGGAAAATAATTAAAATATATTGCCACCCGATGTCATTTTTAAAGCTATAACGTACCAAGAACGATCTTGGTTGGGGCTCCACTCAAGACCCCACTGAGTAAGCTTAGCTGGATTCTAGGGGTCCTACTACTAAAAAGTCCACGTACTTGCTATAGCGCTTCTTACATGCTTCTTCAAGACCAGAAGCGCTTTACAATCTTGGAAGTGGCAGCTGATTGGCATGAGCTAATGATACCGCAGCGCACTATGCGGC
>Ga0056128_1005174_pt1 | contig 16385 bp, 7 predicted proteins | sample WorMetLIZISLAND2_FD_71113 | JGI IMG/M metagenome (GOLD analysis project Ga0056128, IMG submission 71113) | Marine gutless worms symbiont microbial communities from Max Planck institute for Marine Microbiology, Germany - Olavius geniculatus... ... | reverse complement strand
TTGACAGTGTTTGTTTTGCTAGGTAATGTGGTCACACAATAAAGGTGCGGTGGGTGGAAGAACTTCACGTTTACGCGCCATAAATTTCTGCTTGTAACAGTGAAAGAATGGTTAAAATCGATGCTGAATTACCGAAGTTATGCCAAAAATAAAACTGGGGGTCCGTTTTTTTGGACCACCCTGTACATGACTGTGATGATTGTTTACTGCTGTAAAGTCAACTTCATCCAAAGGCTAAAAATTCTGATGCTTTCGAAAAAGCATAATGTCGAGGTGCTCTGAATACAGCACACTGCGATATTCTTTTATTACAGTCGTAGACAGACCGCTATGATGGTCACATAAAACCAATAAGTAAGTAAGTTTATAGAAAGCAAATAACTGTGACGCCGGACAGTATAGCGACAAACTGTGAAATAGGCTACAGTTGTTTATACAAATATCCACATGCGTTGCAGAGACAACGCAAGTTACGGCAAAAACGACTATATCAACTACGACGGCAGAAGGTTCGACGACATTTGCTGTCAATAATATCGATACAGACAGCGCGTGGACGCCCATTGCCAAAGCGCCTGCTTTAACGTCAGATGAATCGGGTTAATCTTGTCTTGTCGCTGTTTACTGTCGTAAAGTCAAATTCGGCCAAGCCCTAAAACCTGCTGCAAATACAAGCACAGAATTTTTTAGGCCTAACAATAACTTGTGTTACTATAATCACTATTGTGTCTGCAATTTGTTGGCATGACCACATCCGCAAACCGATGACAGTTTTTTATGAAAAAGTTGTTTGCAAATTTTGTTATATATTGATAAACGGAATGGTTTATGTGGTGACATTAATGTGTATTATATGTGCATTGCTCCAGCTTATGCAATTCCGCCTATAGCTACACATTTCTCCGTAACGTAGTCTGTCTGTCGTCTGTCGCATTCGTGTTCCCTGCTCAAATTGTTAGACGGATAAATGTCGTTAGGCAAGTACACTGGTAGTGTTTTATGATTCACCAGGTGGCAGCATGGTTCAGCGATTTTGATTTTGGTTTTTGTGCTTTTTAGGTAGTGGCAATGTTGGCCTGACTATCGGGATCAGTATTCTTATACTCGTCGTGTTTCCCACAGTGGTCGTGATTATCGTAGTTTTGGCTAAGAAACGACATCGTCAACGCGATTACGGGTGTGGCATAACACTTATTTCTTTCTTCAAGTACCGAAGCAGGTTTACTATGCCTTTGTTCGCTGTCGTTTTTATACGCTGCAGAAATCTATGCAAATACTAACAAATGCTACCTTAACAAACTAACAGGGCTAGTTGATAAACTTCTCAGAATAATAATAGAAACCCAAACAAAACACATTTAAAATAATCGAGCTTATGTGATAAATATTTCACATTGCCAGTACTATTAGCATATTTACCAAAACTGAATATTGCTTGCGCATAAAATATTGCACTATCCACATCAATTGTCAGTTTTGTTTAACGATTAAGGCATACTTAGATCAAAATGATAACATTCACACATGCAAAAGGAGACTCAAGAACAGTATCCAGAAGACCAATCACTGATTTTGTTAAATGCAGTTCGGAATAGGTCTATACGGCAGCAAAATATTTATAATTACTGAGTACATTCTACAAATGTCCACTAAACACCAAGCAAAAGCCGCACAACTAGTTATTATAATTTTATGACCCATTATTTTTTTACCTCACACAATGTCTGTTTCTGCACTACCTGGGAAAAACAGAGCTAATACATATCAGCTAAAATTAACAAAAACGTCAAAAACATTACCGCATTATTAATAGTAATTTGAAGAAAGATTAACAGATTTTAATAATTTTTAATGCAGTGGTTTTTGGCAAAACTGGTCATGAGATAATCACTTTACCTCCCACTTCATCGAACGTTTGCTTCTGCATTATCTGGGAAAAACAGAAAAAAGCAAAATGTGCATTGAAATAAGCATGAAAACTGCAATAAATTTCATTTCTTCATACCTGTGGCCACCACTACCAGCTAGTCAGTTACACGGTTTGACTGTCGTGCAGCAGTGTGCATGTCTACCATATGACGTTTAGGAATGTATGAATTCAAGAAGTGACTGGTGAAGTCTGGATTGGTCTGCAGCCGAGCATTATGGACACTGCTGTCAACGAATGGAGAAAACGTCGCGATGCCTGTAGTCTTGTTGTTGGCTGACACGTCAAACACTTTTATCGTAGGCAGTAGAAAAATAGACGGTTGGATAAACTGCCAGCAATAGTGACAAAAATGTGGACAACGTGTGTTTTTGTGTGTTGCTTTGCTTAAGTAATAATACTCTGTTTGACAAAAATGCAATATTTCGTCGGTTTTGTTTTTCCCAGGTAGTGCAGAAACAGGCATTGGGTAAGGTAGAAATGAACAGTTATTTGATGGCTACCGGCCATCAAATGACTGCTCATTTTTCCATTTTTTCCAATGTCTGCCGTTTATGTCAGGAATATTCGTACCATTATTATTATCATTATGTTATGTTATTGCTTGCTTATTTTGCTGTCTATTATTTGTATGTTTGTCTGTCTGTCTGTCTGTCTCTCTGCTTGTGTTTACTACCTTGTGGTAAATAAGTAAACTAGTATTATAGTTGGGTGATCTTTCTTTGAAGTGGAATCGATAACGACGGTTTATGGTGCATTTTAAGCAGCGTTTCTGGTGATAGCAAAACTCTCGGTATTTTTCATTGAGCACACGTTGCGCCCACCAGATATAAGGATAGAAGCCGTTAATGGCAAGTCGTTCTAAATCAGCTGGAGTGCCTGCTTGAGTTTAGCAAGGAATTTCAATTTTAGTGAAAAAGTATCGATAAATAAAATAGCAAAATTAAAGAAAGTACTTTTGCACAGTTTGTTTCTAACGTTTACGTTATTTTGACGTCACGAGCAAGCTGGACGGAGTTTTTGTATGCATAACTCATTGCAGCACTGAATTTTTGAATGCGCAAAATCACGATGTTTTCTCGCAAAATATTCTGTAAATTTGCAAACAGCAAAACAGCATCAAGGTCGACTTATTTATGCTGGTATAAATAGTTAATAAGTGTGCAAAAAGTCGGGTTAAAATTTCAAGATGTTGCGGAGAAAAAGTTGACTAACATTGGGGGTTGTTTTATTTTGCCGCACCCTGTATATTATGACTTTCAAACGACACACGTGTAATTATCCTCATTCGACATAACAATAGCTACCACAATATTAAAGTTGCACTTTTTAGGTGCACAACTATTCCTAGTCGCTAAACGACCTAAGCGATTTTGCATTAGGCCTGTCAAACGGCTCCCTCCTGTATGTAGGTCAAATATGCGGTGACAAGTCGAACGGTTACTTTGTCCAATAGAAGATAATTGACAACCCAACATTAAATTTTATTACTTAGGCCTACACGATCTCTGCGCGCAGGCCACAAGAAAGCCAACGTTATATTATACAAGGGGGCCAAAAATAAGGTTTACTCTGTGAACAGTTTGTTGCATAGTCTAGTGGCATACAACCGCATTTACTATGTCGCGCTACACTACCTTGCAAAAATATATATTCTATAAAAACAATATCGTACAGCCGTTAGTTGCAACTTCGTCGATTAATGGCCAATTAAAAAAATCCACTAATAGAAAGCTTAGGCCTACTTACTAGTTAATTGTTAACTGTTCCTTGCAGTTAATTAATTTGCGAAAGTGTTTAATAATCTGAATGATTTTACTGCGTAAGAATTTGCAATGTACATTAAAGTTGGCTGCAATCTTGTTCAGTTAACTGCATAAGCATTGTATTTCGATTGTGCGGCCCAACAAGCTGTGCACTATTTTGCTGAAAGACTTACTATGTAACTACGTAAACTTTTTTGACATTTAGTGTAACTCATATTTAATATTTTAGTTACATAAGCTTACTTTAAAAATTTACGATTTTATCTTATGCCCATCTGCCGATAATGTTATTTTTCTGACATTTATGTTTTACAAGGTAGTGTAGCGACATAATAAATGTGTTGTGCAATGTGCATGCCACTAAGTAGCAAATTTCTTAATTAAAACGGGTGTACTGATATAGAAATTGTAAAAATTGGTCAATATTTAGCAAAGATACATTCTGGCCCACCCTGTAAATTAAATACTATAATTAAAATGTCCATAGATCTTCACCGAGAACCCATTTCAGAGAAACGAAGCGTTACATGCTTTACGAGACCACAGCATTGTTAGTCATAGGCCTACCTGCCACGTGCAGGTGAACGACTCGCCTTGGACTACTAATAAACAACTAACTAAATAAAAAATTGGGTCGTGACGGTTGGCCCATACACAGATCAAAGACGCCGGTATAAAATCACGGCTTGGAGGAATGAGATTGACCGGCAATAAAATAATTGCTATCTCTATCTCTAGCGGGTGGTCCGTAGTGCTAGTGGCAATTAGCCCAGTTTATGCATTGACATTTGACACAAACCGCAACTGCACTCTAGTTTGTAGTTCATTGTAACGCACCGGTAATTAGGCTACGTTCACATTAGTGGAAGACGGACATCTCCTCCTGCACCGGTCAACCGCGAACGTTTCTCCCTCCGATATTTCCCCTGCCTGAACGTTTGTTCCCTGCTTTTTGAGTGCCTGCTACGTTTCTCCCCGTAGGCTAGTAACAGCACGTAGTCATAATAGCACCAAGACTGAGCAGAAATTCCTTGCAACGCCAAAGGAAACTCCACCTTTGAAGTCGTCGCCGTTGAGTATTTTTCAAACACGCTGAGTCTTAGCAGGTGCAACAATAAACAGCTATAATTAAAGACGTACGCGTCCACGAGACGACTGAACTCGACTCGATACAGACAGAGCCAGAAAAGTAGAAGTACACTGTAGTTAACGCACAGTTTGCCGGCTGCACTGCGAGCCGTGAAGGACTACGAACAGTTCAAAGCGCAACTAAAGACACATTTGTTTAACTGATTGAAACTGCGGCGCCTAGTGACTTCTGCTTTTAGGCGCCGTGTATAAATCCGCTTTATTATTATTATTATTATCTATTTTTTTACACACACACAAAGAAAACAAAAGAAGAAACGGAATTCGATGAACTGCAGACACTGTACGTGCCGTGGCACACACAGTGCGATTTGAGTGACACTTTGACGTCGCCGTCCGCGCCTGTTTCTTGAAAAGTTGAGTCTTCAGATTTCTTGAGACTTGCGTTTTTTTGACGTACTATTCAGCCTACTGATACTTACAGACTACTAATGATAATACTAGCGCTAAAGTAGGCCATGTTTGCTGCATATTTTCACTATGCTGGCATTGAAAATTATGCCAATATCTAACACGTAAATAGGGAGGGGGAAACGTCCAGGTATCGCAAAAAGCGGAAGGAGGGACGCCCGGGGTGGCACCGTCTAGGGACGGGGTGAAACGTTCGGGGGGACATGTCCGGGGATAAATGTCCTACGCCCGCATTAGTTACTACCGTTCTCACGGTGATTATATGATGGTTCATACCACGCCTTCAATGTAAATATGTGATTGAGAATGCATACCATGACAGTGCGAGGACGGGTAGTAGGCCGCCAGTGACACGTCGTGAACGAGTGGAGCATGTTCAAACTGCTAGGCGTACCTCGTACATTTCTACTCAAAACAAGAAAAGCCCAGTTAACGCAAACGGGAACGCGCAACAGCGGTGCATCTTTGAAAGTCCAGTAAAACACAATCTAAGTTCATCCAACCTAGCAACCATAGGCCTATTTCTTTTACAGTGGTCAGAGAGCGCCAGACGACCGGCGGCTAATTGTCTAAGACGGGTAGAGAATGGATTCTGGAGAGTGGGCACAGCTCTTCCACCAAATTTTGTTTAAATTTTATGCATTTACGTTCAAATTGTTTATTTGTTTTAAGATACATTTAATCCATAAAGGAGTACTGCCCCTCCCCCGAATTCGCCACTGCTAAAAAACTTCAAAACAGAGTCAGCCGTATTTCCAGCCGAAAATCAGCCGAAAATTTTGTCAGCCGAAACTCAGCCGGAAAAAAATTCGGCTAGCCGGATTTCAGCCGCAAAATGTGTCAGCCGGAGTTTGGCCATAAAAATTCGGCTCTGTAGTCTATTAGTGAATTTATTTTTTTTTATTCTTGGCTAAGCGACTTGTAGTCGGTCGAATAAAATTTTAAAGTCAAAAATTGTAAATTGTTTGAGTAGGCTGTAATACTAAAAATGAGTAAACCATTGTTTTAAATTACAAATTTTTATTTCGATTAAATTAAGTACAAGTAAAATGAAGTAAAAATAAGTAAAATAAACTAACTAAACTGTTAGCTAACAACTTTTAAGTTAACTTTAGCAAATCAGTTTTGTTTAGTAGGTTTAGGCTTATTGCAGTCAGCCCAAAGCTATCTTAAAGTAAAAAAACTTGTACAAGTAACTTCACTCTTTATAAGATTAAACTATCCGGCTGCTAAGAAGAAAGTAATAATTAAACTATAGTATCAATAAAACTAATTTCATTTTTTATTTTAGCACATCACTGCTTTTCAGAACATTATTAACGCGGGGGGAGTTGTTTTACGTCTGTGGTTTAGCGGGGGGGGGTTGTCCGTTTACCTCCCTCCCACAATACGGGTTTTGTCCGCACGTCTGTCAAGTCATGTCCAGTGTCAAATCAAGTCAAACCTAGATTCATATAGAGCTTTATATAGCGCATTGTGTGCAAAAATACATTGCTGACAGAAACTTGTATGTCCACAGGGCAATAAAGCAAATTCGATAGGCGGCGCACTGAGACAAACATCACAAGATGCTGTCACGACAGTCACTGTGGCTTAAGCTGCATCCAAATGGCTCTTTTTTTTCCGTACCTAAGTTTTCACCCCTGTAGATTTGTACTTGCATTTTTAGTTGCCCCTTCTCAGTCTGGCTGCTCGTCCTGGAATACTAAAAGACACATTTAAAACAAAAAAATGGTGTGAGCACTAGACCATCATATTTTTAAAAAATAGCCTGCAGAGAATAGGGCCTACTAATCTAAAAACGAAAAAATAGGCTTACTTTCCAAGTGTGTGCTTGGTTAATAAAACTTGCAAACTGATCGCATCTTTAGACTATAAGCTACTGTGCTTTTTCGTGCATGGAAAAGTTTGTACAGTGTTGAATAAAGTTTAATTAAAATATCTGTTATGCTGCGTATGCAATGCGAATAAATTAATGTCTGTGAAACAGCGACCTAGAATGGGATGACAGCCGTAACTGTATAGCACTCGAGCAAGAACAAGGGAAGCACGATGATGCAAAAGATGATGGGAAAGACAACAAAGCAGGACCTCGCTCGACAACACCCGATGTTCTGTCCGGCCGCATCGTTCCCGCTCCGCCAGACCCAGAGTCTGCAGATGAAGACAAGATCTCTTCGCCGGACACGCCGAAAGTGAACGAAGAGGTTATTTACGCAGAAATTGCACCGCGAAACCGCAATAACAATAGGCCATCGACGCCGCTATTCTGTGGAATTTGACGTTTAATAGCACAATACGCCGAATTTACAAAAACATAATGCAAATATAATGCATCTAACAAGACAAGACGCCCAAACACCATAAAACTGTCGATATTTTGGTATGGATCACCATGTACAGTAGATTATGTTGTCTCTTGCTGATAACCCTTTACATCTAACCTACATCGTGTCTCGAGAAAACTAAGCAGAATTGTTTTTGTCGGAGCTTCGTCAAACGGCTAACAATTTCGATTTTTTTTGGCACAGGGATGGCCAAGACGATAGGATTATTTGAGGCGCACTTCTTTTCACCTCACCTAATTTGTGTCACGTATTTTTGAGACAGGGCGGCAGCATTTACTATCGATTGTTGTAGTCGGAACAGCAACTGTTGCTTTTGCTGAGTAGGTATTGTCGCATTTATGTGATATTTTGTTACCCGTTTCACTCAATTAACTGCAAGCTTAAGAGTTAAGTCAAGCGTTCTACGTTAAGGCGCCTACAGAACAACGTAACTGAACTGAACTGGTACGGTTTAGTTTTTGACGAACTGACCAATGCGCAAGCATGCTGCGTCCATTGGTCATTGGTTGACGCGTACGTGAGCGTACGCTGTTAGACGGTAATGCATTACTGTGATGCATTATTCCTATCCATTGCTCAATTTGTTAAAAACTAAACCGTGTCAGTTCAGTTTAGTTAAGTCGCTCTGTACGCGTCTTCATATGTTTATTTCCGCGCGGCATTAAGTTACAACGCAACGAGGACAGTCTCCGCATGCGTAAATTACAAACGCGTAACGAACGTATTTGGCTGTGTACTCACTCAGAATAAAATTAGGTTTAGTTACATCGTTGTGTCGGTATAGCTCTATACTAGTACGTGTTCGTTACTGTTTTATAGCATACTGGCATTCGTTACTAGTCAGCCTGCCCCTCGATAACAATGCAGATTAATCACCGAGAACAATGGAGTGTTTACACAATAAAGCAAACATGAATTAAGCAAACATGAATCAAACTAAGAGCACACGTCGTGCACGTGTATTTTCAACACATTTGCGTCATGTTTGCTTCATCGTGTGAACACCGTATAAGACGCATTAATAACACAGGGGGTCTGCGAAACTCGGTTCCAATAGGCGCTCATTAGACATATTTTATCTTCAGAATGTTTTATATGTTAATACGTTAGAATAATATCCAAATTCTCAAGAACGTAATTTCACTTTATCGGTAATTTTATCTGTGCTGCAATGCAGTGTTTATTGTTATGCACTGTTTGTTGTTTTTAGCCACTTAGCTTTCTACAGTTCGCTGAGCTTAGATATTTTTTTTTGTTTTTCTTCGGTTGTTGCTGTGCTGCATTTTATGTAACATTTATTCTCATTGTGTTTTTTAAAACTGTACAAATATGTACGCTCAGTGCTGACATAATTTGCGGCTGTCCAACTAGAGCTACGCAACCGTAACTCGAAATTAACGATAACCTTCACTTTTGATCTTTTAAACTGACAATAGTTGCACCAATTACTTTTGCCCTGGGGTACGTTTACAACAAATTTGGTTTATCAACTTCTTTTTGTTTTGCCAGTCCCGTGCGGCATACGGACAGACAGACCGACGAACGGACGATCAGTACTCATATTGCTATTGTTAATAGGGGGCGGCCGGAGAAGAAAAGTGGCGCTAGCATGTGCTAATGCTGCTGGTTGTACCGCAAAAATGGTGAATTTTTATATAGTTATACCAGTTATAAATGTACAAAACCTCAGTTTATACACTTATTAACGGCGACATGCAATGACTGACACATTGAAAACAGCAAAAATCATAAAAAGGTGATATCACTCACCATCACATCGTCTAACTGGAACTAAGGGCCGGGATAGACCAGGACAACCTTCGTATCAAATTTACAGCTTTAAACTTAGTTTTCACTTGTTTAAATTTTGGTTTTTATTGTTCAACAAATCCTCCGTACGGGGGCGTCAAACTTAGGTACCCTTCGACGCGTAGGCCCTACAATGCCACTTTACTTTTGTCCATATCTTCGCCAATTATTGACCAATTTTTAAAATTTTTCACTGGCACACTCCGCAGATAATTTGCAGTGAGGTGATTATTGTATGTCTCACCACACGGTAAATGCGTTTTTACACTACTTTGTGAAACATAGATGTAAAAAACATTTTTCGTGTTTTGTCATGAAAATTTAAAAAACATGTTTTTATGTTTTTTGTTTTATATTTTTTTGATGTTCTTTATTTGTTAATGTTGTGTGCTTTTTGGTGTAGTTTTTTGTTTTTATTAAAACAAAAACGTAGAAAATTACAAATATGATTTATTTCTTATCGGCATATTACATTCAGCTGTTTTTGATCAGTAAATTCAGTACATTTTGGTGTTTAGTATTTACAAATGGTAGGTTTTTGTATTTAGTCATCTGAGTTAGATATTTGTTGCGTGTATAATGGTGAAAAAAGTAGCGATTAAAAACATTTGCAGTTTAATGTTTTTATCCATGTTTTATAATGTTTTTAAAAAAGTTTTAAAACATGTTTTTAATGTTTTTTTTTATTTGTAGATCAACGTTTTTAACATCTATGTTGTAAAATGCAAATGTAAACAAAAACTAACGATAATAACAAAAATTAAAGTAAATAAAAAAACGCTACAGACCAACATTGCGATGAATGATTCGAATGACACTAGACTGTGTTAGACCCACACAGTTTAGTGTCATACAGAACATTCACTGCAATGTTGGTCTGAAGTTTTTTTTTAAATTTTACCAACAGTTGATATTTTACAGTGTAGTGTAGAGACGCATTTATGATGTGGTGGGATCTATAATAATCACATTATCGCAAATTGTCTGCAAAGTGTGCCGGTGAAAGCATTATGATAATCGATCAATAATTGGCGAAGACATGGACAAAAGTAAAGTGGCACGTTTTTTGGCACAGCTTGTAGATGCAATTGGTGCAGTAGTTGTTGCAACAGTGTTGCAGCAGTTATTGTTGCAGTTGTTGTTGCAGTTGTAATAGTTTTTGCTGCAGCAGTCAGGTTATTGTAATTATTCCAGCAAGTGTTGTTGCCACATTTACTGCAAATGTTGCAGCAACTGTATTATTAATTTGAAGTGAGTCAAATGCAACAACGCATTATTCGACAAAACGTCTGAGCATTGCATTTTATGCTCGACAGTAGGTAGGCTTACTGCTATAGCGCGTCTTAATCATCGCAATTCTGTCTGTCCGTTTGTCTCTGTCCTTCCGTTCGTCTGTCACACGGATAGATCAGTCAAAAACGGTGCAAGCTAGGATCACCAAATTTTCACCGTCAACTGCATGGAAGACTCTACTTTCAGGATCCGTAAAGCTTTTTCCATAAATTCCACAGTAGTCAGCCAGAGCGAGGGCGCTAAATAACAAGGGGATAGGGAAAATTGCGGATTTTAGCCAATAAGTCGCCGTATCTCGGGAATGGTGCGAGATAGGGCCTATAGGTTACTATTAATCACTAATAGTAAGTCGTACACTGGCTTTTGATTGGCAAAAAAAGCAATGATCTTGGATGACCTTAAACGCCAAAATAAGGGTTTTTTAAATAATTATTTTTGCGATTTTGGGCTATAGACAGACCAAGACAACCTTCATATGAAATTTACAACTTCAAACGTAGCTTTCGCTTGTTTAAATTTTTGCTTTTACCGTTCAACGTATCCTGCGTAGGGGGGGGCTGCGCTCTCGGCCGTTCCATCCTGTCCAATGTCAATTGCTGGGATCGGTAATCTAAGAATGGCTCGCAGTGGGTCTTCATACAATCGTAGTCGCGCGTTTCCTTTGGCGTCAGCTGGGCTTTCTTGTTTGACGTTTGCTGTGCTGACATTTTGTTATGTATTATATTTTCGCAACACATCACTTAATAATTGTTTTATTCAGTTCTCTGAATAAACATAGATCTAATATCCGTTTAATCTGTGTTCGTAATCTGTTGATCACTATAACAATGACAATGTGACAATGGCGCTATATCAAATTGTTTTACTGTACATTACCGGTACATTACGTTAGGCCTACTTTGTTATGATTTTGTTCCACTTAGACTACACACATCGTATCGATCAATTGTTGACTTTTATTTCGACCAAAACCCATTGTTTTAACTTGTAACGCGCTTGATAGGCTAAACCGTGTCATAGACCTAATTCGTGTTGAAAAAAATAACCCATTTGAAAGATTTACACAAAAAGCTCAGCTACCGCGTAGAAAACAGGGCGTCAGTTTGGTAGGCCTACATTCGTCTCATCATGATGCTTCTTTTGGGCATTTGGCTTTTTGAGTTTAATTATGCGTTAAGTATGCAGCGGATTGGTGGTTTGGTGACCTAGACTTTACCTATGTGCTATAGATCGGCTACCTTTACCTTTACGAACCGGCTTCAAGCAATAGTAGACGCATTCATTTGGGCTTCGTTTTTAAGCGCGAAAGCAGTTACTGCTTTCAGCGCGTCTTAGCCATCGCAATTCTGTCCGTCTGTCTGTCTGTTCGTCCGTCTCACGGGTGGATCAGTCAAAAACGGTGCAATCTACAGTAGGATCACCAAATCTTCACCGTCGGGTGCCTGCCTGGAAGACGTTAGTTTCAGAAATCGTAAAGCTTTTCTATAAATTCGAAGGGTGTCACACCGAACGAGGGCGCTAAATGAGAGGGGTGGGCAAAATTTTCGATTTTTGGCCAATAAGTCGCTGTATCTCAGTAAGGGTGCGAGATAGGGCATAGGCTACTATTAATCACTAATAGGAAGTCGTACACTGGCTCTCGATTGGCGCCAAATTCAATGACCTTGAATGATCTTGAACGCCAAAATAGGGGTTTTCATCAATTTTTCTGTCGATTTCGGGCTGCGACACAAGTGTATATCATTCACAAGGTGGCGCCACGCTACTATGGTTATGCGATCCAGATAGAGAATTTGGCATTTGTATATTAACTTAGCGTGAACCGGAACTGCTATAGGCTTTCGCGCGTCTCGTGCGCATTAGCTCAAATTTCTTGTTCTACGTTGTGAGTTTTTGAGTTATGGACCCATACGCGATGGACAGGGAGTCAAACAAACGGATGGACGGACAAACTAGACCCGCAGTTCGGCCACACCACAAGTTTGTTCGTCACAAGCCAGTGGCGTAGACAAGCTCCCACTCCAGACAAAACATACAAGCATACGTTTAAACTGCACTAAATTTGCCAATTTGTTCAGCTTATTCTCGGAAAAATAATTCAAAATGTTGCCACCGGATCTCATCTTTTACAGCTAACACGCATTATACACAGATTTCGTCTGAGTCTCTGTCCCAGACCGAGCTGGGGAAGCTTAGAGCGTTCCTTCAGATATCCTAGCTTGATTTCAAAGGTTTCTACGTTTAAGAACAGTGAACGGAAAAAAGAGGGGAGAACAGGGAAAAAAGGTCAAGGGTCAAAATGGGAAAAGGGGAGGTGAGAAACGAAAGGGAGAAGGGAAGAAACGGGAAAAAGGAGACGAGCCCCTAATTGAAATTTTTGGCTACGCCACTGTCGTAAGCTGTGTACATATAGAACGCTTGCGGAAAACTGACGAGCTGAAAGCAATGGGACTTCGTCCATTCGGTTAATCAGGCTCGTGTCAACTCATGGCAGATGAAATGTCCGTGGCCGACCGACAGAACGAGGAAAAACTGCCAACGAAGTTGATCGCGAGGACGGATATTAATATTCTCATATCATTCACCAGACGTCGCGGCTCCGATGACGCGTAGCTGCGGCGGCATCCACATAATAGCCAAGAAACTGACATCATGAAATGGCTGTGAATGGGGTGTTTGGGGCGACCATTTCTTACGTCACCTTTTTTTTTATCTTTTTTTATATATTTTGATATAATGTTGTCTTTTTACCCCCTTTCCTACTTTTTACCTGTTAAATCCAGCTGCAGTCTAGCTACGGGGTCTTGGAGAATGCTGTTGTTGATGATGATGATGATGATGATGAAGGACAAATTAACGTTAGCGTGGCGTTAAGTCCTAAGACTACAAGGACACGTAACAATAAGCCTAAACAGTGAAGTCACGTAGTAGTAGTCAGTGCAATGAGACGTTGTTAGCTACCCTCAGCACAGTAAAATACGATGCGAGTAACAAAGTGAAGTACTGATTTTGTTGCACTTTTTTACGACCGAAGCTATGCACAAACATCTGTTTTCGCCGTTTATTTAGGATGCATAAAATGGCGACTTGCGTTAAAGTTGAACCATGTCGAGATGCGCAAATTGGCCCATTTTGCGGACGCCGAATATTCAGAAGTCTGTGGGAGCGTCGTTCTGTGGCGAATCCAGGGGGTGATGTGCAGCGCCGGCAACTTTCTCCCCCTTCACAACCCTAAACACTTCGTATTCCGTGGCGAACAGCTAATAAATAATTTTATGTTTCAAAAAATAAGCTTAATTAAATTGTTGCCACAACATATCATACTGTGAGGCTAAATGCACGAAGTTCGATTTCGGCTAGGCGTTTGTTTTAGACCTCGCTGGGAAAAATTACAACGCTCCCTAGACCTCCTAGCTGGATTTAAGACGTCTTACTTCAAAAGGGAGGAGAGGCAGGATAAACGAATGAAGCGAAAGAAAAAAAGAGCATGAGGGGAAAGGGAGGGACGGGTAGAAAGGAAAAGAAGTAAAATTACATTCTGTCTCCCTCTTTCTGCTAAAACCTAGGTCTATATCACCTGCCCTCATCGCCCCAGTGGGTTCAGCTCCTGTGCCGGCATCTCGAGTTTTCATCCTGTTTCCGCAGCGGCGTCTGTGGTTTAATTATTTCTATACTTCGCAGAGTCGCCTTATTAATGCCGCGTCGTAGCATTCGTCGCCATTGCCACGTACCGCTAGAAATAGGACACACGTCGTATGCCTAATTTATAAACTGTCCGTCGCAGGTCAATCTTGGAAAAAACTGAAAAGAGGCAAAGCCGAGTTGACGAAAATCTCAATAAAGAAATGCGATCGTTTAGAGGAAAAATACGAAAAGTTTACGATAAAATGCAGGAGACAGTAAGGCTACATGTATTTATTTGAAAAACGCATTAAAAATTAGGCCTAGTGAAACACAATAATGCGCACTAACAATAGTGCATAAGCAAACGCTTATCAACGCTGATCTTTTATAAAACTATAAGTAATCACTAATCAGATTATAACAGTGTCCAACAAACTAATAAACATCAGAAAATTGACGATAACAAACAGATCGATGCAATGCTATTGTGCGTCATTTTTCTGTTTTGTTTTCCATGGAAAAGACGGAAATGCTTAACATATTCGGATGTGTAACTGCTAACTGTAAAGATACAGAAACGCGCGACGTCGTAGCAACTTACGTACGCACACTGCAGACGTCTTTATTTGCTAAACCACTGAAAAATTCAGTAAGCAACCAAATCACACTAAAGGCGGACAAGTCAGACGGCAATGTTTGTGAGATACTAACAGCAGCAATAAAAGTCGTCGAAACGTAAAAAACGTAAAAAGTAAGTCTTTCCTGAGCTACACGGCCCATGGAGCGCTGCTGGTGTCCGTTTCCTTAGCCCTCAGTCAGACACCAGTTTACACTGACAAACCACATATACGAGTATATTGTTTATATCTCAGCTTTGTCTTTACTCGTTGCGCTTACCTACGGAGGGATGCCCAGGTTGAGTTGACCTGGAAAGCGGTCAACGTGACATTGACTTACTCTCTGATTTTAGTTTACTTTGGCGCGTAAACATAAAAATTTACCGCTATAGACGATAGTGATAGACGAGATTTTACGTGGGCTACGAAAGCTGTTAACAGGCTTTAATAAAGCTTTATGTTGTAGTACAGTTCCTGCGGCGTTGCAGCTTCTTACTCATATCGTTTTAATCCACTACTGCACAGCGTGCTAAATAAAGGACACTTACTTCGACGCTACATCAGAAATTAAGTCATGCAGTAATGGGTTTTAAACCACTGTCACAATCACAATCACCAATGTCAAGTTTAAGGCGACGTAAGTGTCTAGGACACAACAAGAACGCATAGCATAAAAAGCCAATAAACCGTAGAAACCGAGCAACTAGAATGTCGCAGACAAAAAACAACGTTTAAAAAAAGAAATGTTATGAAGTTTCTTCTGAAACAGTCAGCGGAGTCGATCGGGCGAAGAGAAAACGGCAGGTTGTTCCGTGCACGTGGCGCTGCGACGGCAAACGCCCGAGTTATCACCAAGTGATGAAAGTCTGCGACTAAACTCAGCAACGCCGACTTGAGTCGGGAGGCACACTATCTATGTGAAATGCCGGACAACTGTCGGACCACTGCCGACATATTATGCGGTTGTCTATGTAAAGACTGATCTACAAATTAGCACGTTGCTCACTCCCGCCAATGTGGATCGTTTACACCAAAATTGGTTTTTGAACTTAGAATCGATACGTGACAAACGGTGAACTGATAAACTATTTGACAGACAGACAGACAGACAGACGGACGGGCAAAAACCGTAATGCAACCTATTAAGACTGCCGCACAAAAGATGCAATGATCTGGCAGCTACAAAAAATGTAGTCAAATGTTTATTATAACTACGCTATTTTTGAAATTTGTTTCCGTTTTTTGCAGAAGTTTACTTTAGACTTTATTTCATGTTCGCAGCCTGCATTTCGTGCACACGTGTAACTGCTAACCTACTAAATCTCAACTCCTCCAAGACTGAATTTCTTCTCATTGGGCTTAAACAACAACTTGCTAAAATAAATAACTCTTCTCTCAACACTACTCACTCTGCTCGTAACCTTGGCTTCATATTTGACGA
>Ga0056128_1005172_pt1 | contig 16387 bp, 2 predicted proteins | sample WorMetLIZISLAND2_FD_71113 | JGI IMG/M metagenome (GOLD analysis project Ga0056128, IMG submission 71113) | Marine gutless worms symbiont microbial communities from Max Planck institute for Marine Microbiology, Germany - Olavius geniculatus... ... | reverse complement strand
TTCCCTCTAGGTGGAGGCACGCTGGCTTTCGGGTACGGTCGGCCCACCCCAGCAACAGCTGGGATTCTTGAAATTGGTCCACGGGGTGCTCGTGTCCCAGGGACCCTTCCTACCAAGTTTCGTACACGTAGGCCTTTTCGTTTTCCCTCTAGGTGGAGGCACGCTGGCTTTCGGGTACGTTTTTTAACAACCGTTGAAAAATTTTTTTAAAAACGTTACAAACGTAAAAACATGCCAAAAATATTTTTAAAAAACGTCATAACGTTTATTACATTTATGATAACACAATCCTGGTACATAAAACCTAAAACGATGCATTGCTTACAAACAGTTTTATCCAAATAAATCTGTCAAGAGACCACATACTAGCAGAATTTCTTCAGACAGACCAATCTAAGGCTGTATCACCAGTACAACGATATGTGTCACTATCACAACAATTAAAGACAATATCACCAAATATATGAAACATCCAAATACAAAGAGCAACTCTGCCAGCTCTAAAATAACTATAATGACATTGGAAAATGTCACAATATTCTGTAGCAAATGTCACAAAATAACATGAGGCAGTGACTAAAGTGATTGACAAAAAAATCAACTAAATACACTCTTTAACGACATTCACGTACAGTCGTCAAGAAACGAGTTTTCAAGCAGCTGCAGCGTTATGGTCACACGTGACTGAAGCATATAATTATCACAAAGAGGCCTACCGGTAGCAAACAACAGAAAAATACAAATCTTGGAATGAAATCGCTAACCAAAATATTTTTAAAAACCGTAAGCAAATAAAACACTAGCAAAATACTAAAAATAGAATAACATAGTAAAATAAAACAATGTATATGAAATGCTGACAACAGAAAAATATCTACGTTTGGCATATGTGCAGTCATTTTTTCAAGTTGACCCAGGTTTTAGTAGAATATTACCATCATTATCATCATCAATAAATATATGGAAGTAGGAAACCTGTTTTTATCCATCGTATAACACTCACAAGTCACAAATTACAATAATTAACGTCATAACCAGCGACGAACCATAAAAACTACTAACACTACTGAACGGCACCAGTACATCACTAAACATCAGTTATCTCTAGCAGAACTACAACAAAACGCTGTCAGTAGAAAAATTAATTTTCTACTGTGCAAAGAAACTATCTTTGCTGTATTTGCTGAATGAAGGTGAATCCAGCTTAGCTTCTGCGACCTTTATATCATTCCGAATCTGCTCCTTCATCGTTTCTGCGACACCATCAACAGAATAATTGGCAGTATGTTTAAATGATTGGTCAGTGTCATATTCAAAGTCGCTATCTGATGCATTATCATTGATATTATAGTTCAGCAACAGAGAATGTGTGTGTCCACTGTCCAGTCTAGGCTAACTGTTTAGTCTTCACTGCATGCGTGGGTCACAGTTAGCTGTCACTTTCTTCGAGGTAAAAAAGGCAAAGTTTTGACTATTTAACTGTTGGTCACTTTCACGTTGTTTTCTCAGTCACAAGTATTGTGACTTAAAATATTGCAAGTTATCATAAGGCCTGTTTTGTGCAAACCGATGCGTTGGCAAGCGTCACGTTACTTGTCTGTATAGCCTGTATCATGTCTACAGGTAAAACTACAAACAAACAAGAAACTCGTCATGTAACTTTATTAAGACAACCTTATTCATCGTGATGTACTGCAGAAAAATAAAGGCAAAACTATTCAACGCTTAGCTAACAAGAAATTTGAGCTAAGGCTCACGAGACGCGCGAAAGCCTATAGCAGTTTCTGTTCGCAAACTGTCAGTCTATCTCCAGCTGTTTTCACAAAAGACTGGCCAACAACGGTAAAATAACGACTTGTACGGGGGTACCGCTCTTTAATGCCCTAGTGCACAGATTTTCTTGAACCTAGAAAATCGAGACTTGGACTGTCGAAATCTACGTTCAATGCTAAAAATTTCATATTACAGCTTCTCCATGTCTATCTCAATTGGTTTCAGCGCAATTCGCTCTTGAAAGGTGTCTTGCAGCCCAAAATAGCCAAAAAATCAATAAAAAACCCCTATTTTAGCGTTTAAGGTCATCCAAGGTCATTGAATTTGGTGGCAATCGAGAGCCAGTGTACGACTTCCTATTAGTGATTAATAGTAACCTAGGCCCTATCTAACACAGTAACACAGTATTTAATAAAATATGTGACAAACGCACATAATACAATAGCAAAACAGAAGAGAAATGTAATTTATACAAGGTAACATAGCATAAAATAATTAGACACAGTCAAAAAGTGATCTAACTAAAAAAAAGACTGTTTATGCAATTTTTTACTACAAACAGGCACCGTTATTGAGATACAGCGACTTATTGGCCAAAAATCGCAAATTTTTCCCACCCCCTTTCATTTAGTGCCCTCGATCAGGGTGACCCCCTTCGAATTTATGGAAAAGCTTTACGGTTCCTGAAACTAAGTTTTCAGGGCAGCCGACGGTGAAAATTTGGTAATACTAGCTTGCACCGTTTTTGACTGATCCACCTGTGTGACAGACAGACAGACAGACGGACGGACGGACAAACAGAATTGCGATGGCTAAGACGCGCTGTAGTAAAAACAGAGCACAAGCCCATTACAGTAAGTCGTTGCCAACGCGGTCATACCCAATGCCTGGGATGGTTGTAAGCTTGAGAGTGAATACATGGGCCCTGGGTTTGACGACCGGTAAACCCGTAAACCCGGGTTTGCAAAATCCCAACAAATTTTGATTCCCTATGCAGCACTCGTCGACCTAAATACCAAATTTCATTCAAATAGGACAAAACACAAATAACTTTTTACGGACGAATGGACAAACGCCTGACGCGTTTCACTATGGGCTCGGTCAAGGAGTCGACATAAATAGCTTCATTCTACATATGCTACATAACTTAATTTACTCATAGTCACAAAGCTAGCCAATACTTACCAGTTATGCTACCACAATTAGACTAGTAGACTAATTGCAAGCATCATATCATATTAGCAAACACTATACATGCAATGCAATTCATGCTATGCATGTACATGCAATCAGATGGCTTGGCAGCTCAGCCGTTAGGGCGTTAGATACGAGACCGAAAGGTCCGCGGTTCAATTCCCAGCCGGTAGACTACCAAGTAACAACTTTGGGCAAATTGTTCATACCTACCTGCCTGTGTGGGTGCAGGTGGTCTAGTGGTTATTGCCGAAACTTTCAGGTTGCAGTTCGATTCTCACTGCCGATCATTTGCAAGCAACCTTGAGCAAGTTGCTAACCTAATGTGTGCTCAGGCAACTCAGCCTCCTACCCTCCGTGGGACGGGAAATGACTAGTAGTTTTTGATCTACGGTGTGAAGGCCTAGTGAGGCTGATTGGGACGATGGTATGTCTGCTAGCTACAAACCGCAGGTCTAATTGTTCGTTAACGCGAGCAATTAATGGCCGCATAGTGCGCTGCGGTATCATTAGCTCATGCCAATCAGCTGCCACTTCCGAGATTGTCAAAGCGTATCTGACGACGACTTCGTCTCATGTAAAAAGCGCTATAGCAAGTACTGGACTCTACCTTTACCTTTACTTTTAATGCCGGTATACATTTCCACGTTACAGAATACCAGCAGCTAATATCAGTAAGCCTACTGTAGACTAACCTTCATCAAATTTGAAGTCGGACTCCTGGCGCATGTATTCCAACATGCAGACTTTCAGCAGATGACCGTGCAAGTCGGTTTCAATAGGATGAAGAATGTGTATCTCCTGTTAAAAAACAGTCCCGTCTGAGCGCGTCATCGTCACTAATTCGTAATCATATAATATGAAAAAATGAACACAATATCAACGAACGGTGTCTCTAAATGTAAGTACACTGCAGAGTAGGCCAAAAAATTGGCACCGTTTTTATACGCCTTAACTTCGTCAAATATTAGGCCTAACCGAGTTTCAAAATTCTTTCACTGCCAGAATCAGGAAAAAATGTAATAACATTATCAGATCCCTCCACGCTTCAAGTGTGTCGTTACACTACCTTGTGCCTTATAAAAGCACTATAACACGACGTTTCGTTGTTCGCGCCATTGCTCAGTGGCGTCGCCGGGTTGAGTGCGTCGTCTAGCAGCAAAGCGAACACATTAGCCTGAACATTAAGTTAAAAATTGCATGATGTGTCAGTTAGCCTACTTTCGACAAGAACTGAGACAAGAAAATTGTCTCAGTTGTCTGTTGTTAATTTCTTAAAATGTGTTGTTACAGAAATCTTGCTTTCAATTGTTGCTTTAACAACACTGACATTTCACAAGGTAGTGTAGCGACACACTAAAAAATGTGGTGGGATTTTTAGTAATAATGTTATCACATTTTTATTCCTGCAAAAAATAATTTTGACAATTGTTTGATATTTGACGAAGTTAAAACGTATAAAATATGGTGCCAATTTTTGGCCCACTCTGTATTGGGTTCAGCCTGTCGCGCAGGGGTCGGCCCACCATAGACAAAGGCCGCCATAGACGGGGGTCACCATAGCCTCGGGTGGTCGCTACGGTTCAGATATGGTGATCCTAGGACAGGCATACAGTTAGTTAGTAACAGGGTTAGCAATATGGGTAAATTAATGGCGGACCCAAACCGTGATCACTGACCCATAGCTATCTGGCAGACCAAAACTGGCAGAACCGCATGAACAGTGGTGGTCTGCGAAGTGTCAGGGAGCCAAACAGACAGCTACTGATACAGACCATTGATCTGGTAGGATGTTTGAAGAATGGCACGAAGCCGAACAGCATCACCATCTTATAGACAGGTCCATTGTCAACGCTTGCCCAGCCGAAGTAAATACCAGTCTCTAACTCTGTCGCCGCCTTCTCTATCACCTCTTCACCGAGGTTGGCTAACAAAAACAAGCAATTTACAGACAAGTATTGAACCGAGTTATAAATGTACGTTACATTACCTAAGTTCTTGGTGAAAAAGTCAAATGCTCGGAATGCAATTAGGTCCCTATGCAAAGTGAGAGTGGGCCTAAAGTAAGCATTATCATTAGAGCCGGTAATGTGGCAACAACTAAAATTTTTTGAATATTTAACTTTACAAAAAAATTGCAATCAATTAATTGTTCATTTCGATTAACAGAGTATTATAATTACCAAAAAAAATGCATTTTGATGTTTAGCAATTTTTTTCCACTTACATGTATTTAGCTAAAGTAGACATCTAAGCGCCACCGTATAACCGCCGTCGCCGAATTTGTTTCGGCTAGCTGCCGCCGCCGCCGACGTTTTTGGCTAAGCCGATTTAGCCGATATCAGATTTTACGCGTCGCCACCAAAAGCAAAATACCCGGCAAGCGGAACTGGCGTCGTGCTATAGCGCACGTTTGATGTCCATCTGAAATGCACTGCTAACAATAACCCTACGTACGTCCATTTGCGTCGCCTATAAGGAAGTAGTACTGCAAGATCTGGTTCTGGGTGATGGAGTCCTCAGTGATGCCAATAGGCCGAGCACCAAAAAAACGTAGGCCTAGATATGGGACAAGAATCCGAAAGAAAAAAATTCAAAATTCAGTATGCTGAATTGTTAGCCGCCGAATATGTTAGAGCGAGCCGATAGTTCTGAGACAAATTTGGGGGTCGAGCCATAATTAAGCTTTCGTGGCGTTCATGCGCGCTGAATTTTGGCTCAATTTTCGAATTTTCAGTGTTAAAAGATAGTTGGGGAATAGGCTTCTAAGCCGCCGCCATAACCGCCGTCGCCGAAAATTTTTTTTCGGTTAGCCGCCGCCGCCGAAAAAGTTCATGGCTAAGTCGGCTTAGCCGATATAAGATTTTACGCGTAACTGCCGGAAAAAATTCGGCTAGACGAATTTTGTGAAATTGACGAAACGCAAAGTCGTTGTATTGAGAAACAAGAAAAGAGCAAAATTAAAAGTGTGAGCTAAGGTATATAGTCTTACGTACTCGTAAGCTTATAGCCCCAGTATAGTTACAAAGGTTAAAAAGTTAAAGGTAGGCGTACCGTATAGTTCTTTATAGGAAACCCATCATTGAGCTACTGCACGTCACTTGCCGTATGGGATCACACAGTGCTACCTGCCACCCGACACAAGTGAACGCAAGATAAGCTGGTACTCGATTTACCTACCGCGGAGGGATGGAAGGCTGAGTTGACCTAGGCGGCTGGTTACACACCGAGATGGTTTACCTGCCCGAAGACAGTCACCAATCCAAGTACTAACCGGGCCTGGCGTAGGTTAATTTTGTTGGGTCGCCTCACTTTGCAAGGAATGGAAATTGCAAAAAAACCTACAAGTATAGGCTAATGGTGGCATTGAATCTGAACACTCATGTGTATCTGCATCATAACCCTATCTTATAAATTATAAACCATTTTCGTTTATATAATTAACAATGATTAAATTCCTGCGCAGTAACGGTTTAATTAGCCATCCGCAGACCATTCAAGTTATTACGCATGGTAATTAAATGTACATTGCTATAGATGGCAGTGCAATTTTCGGCTAGCCGCCGTAACCGCCGAATTTTTTTTGAAACCGCCGCCGCCGGAAAAAAATCCGCTTAGCCGGCTAGTAAGCCGGCTAGCCGCCGAAAATTTCAGTTAGCAAAACGACCCTTCGAAAAAAATTCGGCTTACGGGTCTATTGGGAAACCTGTCCCCAAAGTCATATGCATTAGGAAGCCTTTGTCATTCTCTAGCACCGTAACACGTGTAAAGTTTGAGGGGACAGCGTCCCCTAGGAGCGAAAATATGGTCTTCCGAAAAGCTTATTTTGGTGTTATATAATTAGTGTTAGTCGCCAAAATGTGTAGAAAAATGTTGAAAAGTTAGAAAATACGACACGGTGGTTTTAGTCTGCGAATTTACAGATAATTCACGCATTATGCAACCAAAAATTCAACAGCGTTTGCTACGTGGCGGCACCATCGCACGTAGCTGGAACTACAGACAGAGAGAACATTATTGGCTGTAAGCTTAAAAATCGACCCTTCGGCATTATTGTCGTCTGTCCATCCGTCTGTCTGTTACGGATGTATTGTGGCTAAACGGTGCAAGATAGGGCCTAAGTTGCTATAGATCACTAATAGGAAGTGGCATACACCCTTTCAGACGAAATGAAAATCATCGACCTTGGATCACTTTCAAGGTCAGTGACAACCATCAGTACGGTCGGCCCCACCCTAGCGACAGCTGGGCTTTTTGTTCAATTTCACCAAGCATCACTAGACTAACTAAGTAGCCTAAACTACCACGACTATGGCATATTATTAATTCGTTTCTGTGGTTTCAAAATGCTTCTCGAAGTTCTTGATGAAATTTTCAGTAAACGTATCTAACAATGTAAAAAAACGTTGAGTAAATACAAAAAGTTTAAAAACGTTAAAACGCGACAGAAATTAAAAAACCGTGAAAAAACGTTTAGGCCTTATAATAGCATGGTTTCAGTTGATCACCTAGTTTTCCGACTGTCGATATCTCTATCCTTTCCAGAGATATTGAACACGTTTTTTCGTCATAAAGACAAAAACAGACCGCAAGAAAAGACACATATGTACAGATAAAAAAAACCGCCTATCTAATAAAATCGTCCATCATAAAAACAGCCTACAAATTAACATAACACTCAAAATGATCGGTTGCAAGTTTCATGGCAGATGACTTGTTAATAAAAACCGTGCAACACATACTATCGCAACAATATGACAAAAACGACATAAAAACATTGTGCAAAATACTATTTCTTGACATATGCAGGCGACGATAAAAATTTATGTTTCGCATCATAATTAAATGTCTAATAATAAGACAATTTATGTGAAATAAAACACTCTTAACAGATTCCCATTTGTTATAATTAAAAATCCTACGAATTACATTATTCCAACAAACATACAGTTCATCAAGTTGTTTGCTCTTTGGAGAAAGAGCTGGCATGGCATACATTAGCGATCAAAGGTCAAAGCTGTACAAAATCACGCAGAATCGAAGACCCGAAAAATTTAAAGGCGACAAAATACATCAGACCACCTGTTATAATAAATCCGTGTAGCACCATTAGACGCAAATCTAAATATATTTTCTGTAGGACCTACATCTCAGCATCAGAATAATACACACAAAATCACAAATAGATCTACTTTGTAGCCTACGTCGTGAATGCAAACAACGTGTGTGGCCAGATAAATGCTATACAGACAGAGACGCTCACGCAACTCACTTGCCTACAGTGACAGATGTGCAAATAAACCGTGCAAACCTGTAGGAAATCCAATCTGCGTGCCGTGGCCGGTTCCTGCCACGATCTTGCCGCTGACGAAATACGGAAGCATTGTTTCAAATAAGTCTACAGCTGAGAAAGTCGTTCAATATGTTTGAAGCTTTCTGCACAAGACAAGGTCATTCAGTGCATTTTTTATGATAAATTGGCACCGTGTTACCACCTAAGTTTTGAAGAAAACCCCAGATTTACTAACAAAAAACCCAGAAAAACCCAGATACGTATAATTAAGTCTAAACCTGTAGTATCAGCCAGGGCTGAAAAACATAGATTTTTAAAGAAAATGTTTAGGTTTTAAGTTTTTAAAGGTTTTTCTCTGGTTTAGTGTTCAATGAACACCATACACAAAATTATGACTCAGGAATTCTTACACCATCTTATGCGTGAACGACCTGATGACGTCATAACTCACAACTCAACAAGAAGCCCAGCTGTCGCTAGGATGGGGCCGACCGTACTGGTTGTCACTGACATTAAAGGTCAACCAAGTTCTGTGATTTTTATATCATCTGAAAGGGCGTATGCCACTTCCTATCGGTGATTAATAGTAACATATCTCACACCGTTAAGCCACAATAGCACGCACTGGCTTTCAAGTCATCCAAGGTCGATGATTTGCAGGTAATTTAAAAGCCAATATGCGACTTCCTATTAGTGATCAATAGTAACTTAAGCCCTATCTTGCACCGTTTAGCCACAGTAAATCCATGACGGAGAGATGGACGAACGACAATTACGACAAAGTGCTGACCTTTAGCTTACAACTTAGTGGTCGGCCCAAAAATCATGATTAAAATATGAAATAAAATACGATATGTACTTAATTTCACAACAAACAAGTAAGCCTTTAAAACCGAAAGATTGGACTTTTGAGGTATTTTTTAGGTCTTTAAAAAACCTTATTTTTTACCAATTTTCCAGCCCTAGTATTAGCACAAATACAGTAGTTTCAGCATGTTTTATCGTCAGTCGTTATTCAAATTCATGGATGATTTCAATGTCTTCAACGCTGAACAATTTCAGGGCACTAGTTATATATAGCTCCCTGAAATTGACATTTTCTCACATTAGCATTAAAATCTTAACTTTATCAGCAACATGCAAACTTAGCATGAATATGGCTTTAAAGATGTTGTTAATACGGAAATGGCATTTTGCCCACATCAATGGCGCAAATAAACGGCCAATGTTCATATGAGCAATGTTCATACACAATGTCACTCAAATCTAGTCAGTTCACGATGATGCTGTGCCAGCTCTGGGCTTCATCTTTATACACTTGATCAACTAACTAGAAACTGTCCTGAATTTGAGAGTTTTGATGTCCTAAAACAACTTAAAGCGAGAGATCTGCATGTACTAAATACTAAAACAGTGATACATAATAAATGCTTAATATTTGACATAAAATATATCGACCAATAACCGTCAGTTATATTTACGCACACCAAACATACAACACTGCTCCACAAAAGTAAAAAAAAAATACTGAAATTCAATCACATGTACCAAAGTTATCACCAAAAGTGGCTTACTTTTTACGTGCAATAGCACGTTGCATACTAGCTATCGTAAATTTGTAATTCTGTCTGTTTGTCCGTCAGTCTGTCTGTCACGTCCAAGTACAAGTGAAATAGAGACTTCCTGCATTCACCACATGATATCGTAGAGTAGTCTTTAAGTTTTTTACGATCAAATATTGTGCCGCTGGGTGAGCAGCTTTCTCTGGAATGAGAGCATGAAAAATGGTGCTGCTGATAAATCGTTATTTCATCGCTAATAACTTGTCTGGCCTAAGAATGGTTGCAGATAGTCACAGAGTTCCACTTATTATAACAAGTACCGCTGATAAGCTTTTCGGGGGTACCAACACTGCTGAGCTTAAACCGAACAATAGAAGGTTTTAGTGATTTTTTGATGATTTTAGGCTGCAACACACATTTTAAAAGTGAACTGCGCCAAAATCACTGGAAATAGACCAAAACAAGCTGGTACAAAATTTTCAGCATTAAACGTAGATTTTAACAGTCTTAAGTGTTGACTCCTGGGTTCAAGTCCTCCGCACAGTGGCGTCAAATTTGGGTACCCCTTAAAAATGCGCAATTTCTGTTACTATCTACAAATTTGGCATGAAGGCGGTTGCAGAGAGACACAGATTTTTTTGCTTACAAGCAGTGCTGATAAGCTTTCCGGAGATACTATATTTCGAAAGTAAACTGTGCCAAAATCACTGGAAAAAAACCAAGAAAATCTGCATACGAAAACGACTATCTAGCATAAAAAACAGCTGGAGATAGACACAGCCTTGCTGCTTATTGTAACAAGCACTGCTGATGAGCTTTCCGTTTTACCCAACGATCTTGAAGTGCAAAAACAGTGGGTTTTTAAACTGATACAGTTGCTGTCATGCATCTTGTAAGCAGTAGCTAAGATTTCTTGTTAACAATTACAGACATAAATCATACGCAGTAGCACCGTGCAAAGTGCAGTTAAAGTGGAAAACATATTCATACACAATGTCACTTGAATCTATAGTCAACAGACTATACCCTTCATGGCGTTCGTAGGAAGGAGGAGAGCTGGCACAACCCCCTCTAAATTCTAGCCTGTCAATACATGTTCTTGTGAGGAAATTTGCATCCAAAAATACAAGATTTAGCGCTAGTCTCCCATTTTGGGTGAACTTAAAGGCAAAATTCGACTTCCTCGGTCTGAAAATTGCAAACTGCTGCCCATCTCCAAACTTTCTGACCGACGACGCCGCTGTTTAGCATGAAGTGTTAGGACAGACATCTATCATACATGTCTTAAACGACAATTACCATGTATAGCAAAAAGAAATATACAAATGCTACAGTCAATATGTCATCTGCACAAAAGAAAAATGCAAGTTAATAAAACGCTGCCAACAAGTTTACCATAGAGTAATACTCAAAGCAAAATGTTAACAAAAATACAAGACAGATGTGAAGCTCACTTCCCTTAGTAGAAACTAGCAAAATCAAACAACTATAATTTCCTACTAAGTGTATCGTAATGCATAATGTTTTCATACACGACATGCTAACGATCTTGAAATACAAAGGGAGAGCATACTAATACATATTGATGGCAAGCTGATCTTTCAAGTGCCTACGAGAATTAATTTAAAGTGAGTGAATACCAGATAAAACTTTTCACCAAATACAGATGTTTTGTAAATGAGTGATATCTAAACAACACAAATACATGATAATATATTCATTCACAACTTCTTTTTCGACATTGCTAAATATAATAATACAAGTTGCACATTTTCATGCTGAAATGGGCTGGACAGTGAATAAAAGTAAAGCTTACATGCTTTGCCTATACATCTAGCAATCAGACCGCATGAAAAACAATTACCTTAAATCATTCCAGTGACCATATTAAATGCAATGTTCCAGTGTTCAACATGACCACTTTTCACTGCAATGGCTGAGGCTAATGTTTCAAAATGTGTATAAACTCTCACTCGATGAAATACAGGTATGTTCTACTTTTTAAAGCAGCACCCGGTATTTGTATATCTGAACTCTTTGCCAATGGTCATGACTCCTCATATATCACATTCATGCAATCCTTATCTCCGATATCATACTTGATAACAAGGTGTTCAACGGTTAGCAAAAACAGTACGTTTTGACAAATTAATTATCTAATGTCGCAAAGAAGCTGTCTCTGCTGTATTTGCTGAATGAAGGTGAGTCCAACTTGGCTTCTGCAATCTTTATATCATTCCGAATGGCATCCTTTAACTCCTCTGAAACACAATCATCAGAAAGGCTGTAAATAAAGGCTTCAAAGTAAATAGTTGATGAATTGAACTGCACGTAACATTCTAACTGAGCACGCAGGCACTGATGCTCTCAAAAGCACACTTCGAACGTCAACTTATCATCAACATTAACTGTTCTCTGTATCTACAACTGCAACAAATACTGCTGTTAGCTACAGTAAGCCTACAGACTGAAAAGAACATCAACCAAAATTACTATACTTATTTGGGTAAGCAAGATGACATTTATCAGAAATAATCTAGCATCAGACACTACTGTTGCACATATAAGTAAACAAGGAAGTGTGATGAAAACAAGTGAGGTAGAAAATTTGCCAAATTTCTACCAGAATTTTTTCCAGAAAAATAGCAGTGAATTTTTGGAATACTGTCTAGAAGAAAACGTCCTAAAATTAGAAAATGCTCCAGAAATTATTCAGTTATTTGTTGTTGCAAGTTCGCCAAATCACACAGTACTAAGAATAAAAAACAATCAGATCCACTGACATACATGTGACAGTTTAGAACCAATATGAGTTTGTCTCAATCCCACATGTATGACATCCATATGGATGCATTATTAGGCTTTATTACGGAGGTAATTACTAACTTTTCTGGAAATTCCCAGAAAAGATTTCAAATTTCTCAAAATATTACAACCTAATTAAAACCAGCACTAACCAAGAGAGCTGAAGTTGGCCTCTGGACGAATATAATCCAATATGCATACTTTCAGCAGCTGACCATACAACTGGGTTCCAAATGTGTGAAGAATGTGTGTCTCCTGTTATAAAACAGTCCTTGTTCTGTAATACAACTCAGGAATCAAAGCCACTTGTTTTAACACAAGCTGCAACCATACTATAAGCTAGTTTCTGAATAAAACAAGAAATTTGAGCTAACGCTTACGAGACACACGAAAGCCTATAGCAGTTCCGGTTCAGTAGTTTAGCTGAAAATTGGGGTGTTCACGCTAAGTTAATATACAAATACCAAATTCTCTATCTGGATCGCATAAGGAGAGTTCTGTGGACGCCACCTTGTGAATGATATAGACTTCTGTTGCAGCCTGAAATCGCCAAAAAATCCATATAACCCTCTATTTTGGCATTTAAAGTCATTCAAGGTCATTGAATTCGGCGCCAATCAAGAGCCAGTGTACAACTTCCTATTAGTGATTAATATTAACCTAGGATCTATCTCGCACCATTACTGAGATACAGCGACTTATTGGCTACAAATCACAAATTTTGCCCACCCCCCTCTCATTTAGCGCCCTCGTTCAGGGTGACCCCCTTCGAATTTATGGAAAAGCTTTACGGTTCCTGAAACTAGAGTCTTCCAGGCAGCTGACGGTGAAGATTTGGTGATTCTAGCTCGCACCGCTTTTGACTGATCCACCTGTGTGACAGACAGACAGACAGACGGATGGACAGAATTGCGATGGCTAAGACACGCTGAAAGCAGTAGCTGCTATCGCGCGTAATAATCAAATTATCAGGTACAATGCTGTTACAGTTAGTGATGTTCTAAATCAGTGGTTTAGACAGTGCCAATTTTGCAGAAGCAAGTGATAGTTTATACTGTTTCAACAAAAATAAAATGCACAGTAAACATGTTTTGTAGCACTTGAGTATCAAATCATGCACACTGTACATAGAAATAAATGCATACAACAAGTTGACAATGTTTGAGAAAAATCTGTCTGTATTAGAGACCATAAAAGATGACCGTTTTCAGATACTTGTTCTAATCAAAGCTGAAGCCTGTATAATATGACAAGTTTTGTGGTATTTTAAATTTAAATTCAAGACAACAAAATAACACAATATAAACTAATTGCTGCTGCTACAGACCATTGCCTTCTTTGTATTACTGTAGAATGGATTAAAGCCAACACTCATGACCATCTTATACACCGGTCCATTGTCAACGCTTGCCCAGCCACAGTAAACACCACACTCAAACTCAGACGGAAGCTTTTCGACCACATCTTCTTCAAAGTTAGCTGCCAAAAACAAGCAATTTAGCTGTGAATACAGCTATAAATGTACATGTTGCATATCAGCAATCAGCATCACTCAATGATACAAACAGACAGCAGACAGAGAGATGCAGACACCCACAAACAGACACGCTGCATCACAACAAGGGTTGCTTATACTATACAAGACAACTGACGTTGGATGAAGTAAAGTTTTCATAAGACTTTGATTGAAGACCACATGACCAATGGACTCAGCATAATGTGGTTTCTTATTCCTGATCAACGATGGCTACGAATCTACCTTGCACGGTTACAGACATATGCAGTCAAAAATATTGGGGTCACGACCTTGACTTATGGGATCATGTGATGTCATCTGTCATGGAAACACTGGATCCACCTACCCCAAATGCCATACCTTAGAACCAAACCCAAACTGGATCCGATGGTCAGTTGCTGAGATATATACACCTAAAAATGTCATTTTCTGAATACCCTACGCCACAAAGACCACGACCCACATCCACAGTAAGCAATTATAATGGCTATGCTTAGCTGATGCATCACAAGCTAATAAATGCCAGCAATCACATAACCTTGCTGTTGGAGAAAGTAATAATGTGAATTATGACCTCTTAGCAGAACCCATTAAAGTTATATATTTCACGTTTATTAGGATATTATTGGCAAAACCTATGCAGCAGTGGCAGTTAATTCTGTGCCACTTACAGAAAACATCGATTGTCTGGTGACTTGATGTCATCAAATTGAAATCTCAAAATTTGACACAAGTTGTGCACTATATAAAATTCATCCCCCCTGCCCAAACAATGCAAAAAAGTGCACAGCTATATTTTTCACAAATTTTCCAGAGGTAACACCCCTGGACTGGACTTCATAACAAGGGGCTCAGAGGCAAGCCCCCCTACCACACCACTCCCTCTCCCCTTGGCGCATGCAGGGCCGGCATTATGCTCGAGGTGTTCAGCCAAACAAGGCTGCTAATTTTAGGGGGTACCATTTTAAGCTAAAAATTCCGCTTAAATTAACTTGCCAATATGAACAGAGAGATACTGCAACCAGATGCATTCTGCGAACATACAATGCAGGAAAATGTGACTGCAGCCGGGGCTCCACCCTGGACTAGACCAGGAAAGCTTACAATGCTCCTCAGACTATCTAGATGGTTCAATGGGGCCGCTTTGTAGCAGGAAGTGAAGGGAGAAAGAATGGAAAGATAAAAAGGAGCAGGATCAGAAAGAAAAGTGCACGGGAACTCTCAAGCGAACAGTCGCATAGAGTACATAAAGGGGACAGAGGGCCCAGGCCCCTAACAGCCAGGCACAACTTTCTGTTAAATGAAGATATTACCAGAAACTTAGAAAAAAAAATTAAAACTGTCGCCATGCAATCTGATGTTTAATGGGGTTTGTAATGTACCACATTCGATTACAGCTGGGGCTCCGCCACAGAACCCACTAGAGGAGTTCACAGCACTCCCCAGATCTGGAATTTAGGGGTCTTACCTCTAAGGAGAGGAAAAGAAGGGAAAAGGATAAAAATGACAAGGGAAGAAAAGAGACAGAAGAGAACTGAAAAGGAAGGAAAGGAAAGGAAGAGGAGAGGAAGGGAAGACGGCCAGAAGCCGCCCAATTTACATTTCTGGCAACGTCACTGTATGCCCAGTTGGAACAGGCTAAGACTGGTGTTGTAGGCTCAGCTTACCGGTGGGCTGAGTTTATCAGAGGGTGCTGAATATGCCAAAACTTTGAGTTGTTTACGCTTTTTAATACAGCTGTCAAAGCGTTAATTTTTAAATGCATTAACGCACTGCGTTATGCATTAACGCACTGTGTTAATTTTTTAACGCATTAATCAATGCGTTATTAACGCACCGAGGCCCGTTGACAGGGAGAGTAGGGGGTAAGTTACCCCAGGTCCCACGACGTTTGGGAGCTTTGCCTGTAGTATATAGAAAGTTGAAAACACATTTTAAATGTATAATCAACAATAACTGCCGTCATAGCTAGTTTAAAAATCTACTGTCCTATCATCAGTATAATCATTTATTTACAGCATAGATGTAAAAAACGTTTTTTATGTTTTTTAACGTTTTTTTTATTTTGCTCAACATTTTTTATTTTTAAAAAAATGTGCATTGAAAATTCCATTAAAGGCTTTGTAAAGCACTTTTGGGACCACAGAAATAAATTAATAGATCATAGTGATGTAGTTTACTTAGTTAGTCCAAATATACTAAATAAAAAGTTTTGTTAACCAGTATATTTAGTTAGTTTAATGC
>Ga0056128_1005171_pt1 | contig 16389 bp, 7 predicted proteins | sample WorMetLIZISLAND2_FD_71113 | JGI IMG/M metagenome (GOLD analysis project Ga0056128, IMG submission 71113) | Marine gutless worms symbiont microbial communities from Max Planck institute for Marine Microbiology, Germany - Olavius geniculatus... ... | reverse complement strand
AAGAACAAGCTAAACCTAAAATTGTAAGAACTCCATTATATGCGTGCATATGTAATTAACATAATGGTAGTTCTAATAATCTTCCCTGTTATCCTCTAATAACCTTCTAAAAAGCTCCTGAAGTAAACTAGCACTAATGACATCGAAAATGATTTTGCCTCTAATGATAAAATACAGATCTTAGAATATATCAGTCAATGCTATCATGCTGAGAGCATACGCAGCATCAGCATATCAAATCGAACTACAGTTGCATCTGACAACTAATGCATACCATCACAATAACTGCTCATAAGCATCTGTAATTAAAAATCAGCTGAGTAACAAAATGTATGCAATAATGGGTCATACAAGTCTGTAAAAGTAGCTACAAAATCACCACATAACATGGTGCACACAACCATTCAGTGACTAAGATGAGTTAAGGTATAAAAGTAAACTTCTGAAGTTACGGCCAGAAGATGTTCCTTAAACTGGCAGTAATTCAGACCGGCCTTAGTGAAAATTAGATCTTTATCTGCCACAGAGCTACAGATGTCATCAGAAAATAGCAGGTCAAATAGGAAAAAAATAACTCATGCAGTCAACAAAAATAAAATTCCCGGTCAAGCCATGCAGAAAACAACACAGTGCCAGCAAGCATTGTGCATAATGCCGCAAAAAGCCGATAAACACGAAACACATTCTTAGCCACAGCCTTAAGCCGAATCCAACAGTTATATTCACCATCAAATTTTCGTGCACCAAAAAATCTGCAAAAAGATCGGCCAGGAGCTGGCAAGCTGATGCATCAAAAACTTGCAATGTCTTAACGGCACTGTAGTGTACACTGTATTGTACTGAACAGTACGTTGTAGCGCAGTGTATCTGATGTACATGACATATTTTTAATTTTTTTGCACAAACTTGGCTAATTTAGACAACAAACAAAAAATTATCCATCTGTAGGATTTTAAATTCAAACTGAATGTCTAGCATGTTCAACTAGGCATTAAATACACTGCGTGTCAGCAGCAAGAAATAAACAAAAACGAAAAACAAACAACAACGATCATGCACAGCATTTAGACTGACACAGCTGCATGCAACGCAATAACCACCAGCTACCCAACAGATGCATCCTAGCACTTCATACTCAGATGCCAGTCATACAATAACATTCTGTATGCACATATCTTCTTCTACTGCTGCTACTAATGCTACTAATGTAAATTCATTAATACTACGGCAACAGTTATAATTAATACCTGACAGTAATTTAGTGCAGCTAAGGCATCAATTTAAGCAAAGCGGCATCAAAATGAAAGACATTCAATGACAGCAGGTGATAATTGGCTTTGCATGGGGGGAGCGGGTGACGCCGTTAAATTGCAGGTGTCACCCACTCATTGCGGGTTACTTGGCAGGCCTGCAGTCACGAGTAACCTACCAGGAGTACTCGTCGAATTCTCCGATGGAGGCGTTCCATCGGTCAAGGTTGAAATAGTGAGCACCAGTGGACGGCGATGGTCTGGTGCGAGGTCGTAGTGTCACGGTGCCAGATATACACTCAGACACGGAGCGTGACAACACCAGCCTCCTGCGTTGCACAGGTACTGACCGTCGACCTTCTGACAGTGACAGTGATGAAGTCAAGCCGTGGGCAGAAGTGAGCGACGCCAAGTGACTGCCAGGCGAACTACGACCATTGTTGTGATGCTGTGTCAAGTCCGCCTGCTGTCAGCGATGTCATAGCAAGCACACAACAGTTTAACAGCCAGCTTTTATGTTAATCTTGTCTGTCATCTGCAACAAGATGCCACTCATTGAATCAGAAACATCTTCAGTGCTCGTTTGGAACAATCATCATCCAAGAGATAGAGACAAACATCACCTACACAGTAAGCACAGTGCCATGACAACCAGGCACTGAACTGCACTAAGAGTTGCCCTTAAGGCTGAAAACAACAATATAAAATCTGTGACAAAAGCATTACATATATAGTAGAGCTGTCAAAGCGATAATTTTTTAATGCATTAATTAATGCGTTATTAATGCACTCAGCCCCGTCGACAGCGAGAGTAGGGTGTAAGTTACTCCAAGCCCCGCAATGTTTGGGAAACCCCACCTGTAGAATATAGAAAGTTAGAAACACACTTTATGAGCGAAAGCAGCTACTGCTTTCAGTGTGTCTTAGTCATCACAATTCTGTCTGTCTGTCTGTCTGTCACATGGGTGGATCAGTCAAAAACTAGGATCATCAAATCTTCATCATCTGCTGCCTGGAAGACTCTGGTTTCAGAAACCATAAAGCTTTTCCATAAATTCAAAGAGAGTCACCCCGAATGAGGGCGCTAAATAAGAGGGGGTGAGAAAAAATTGTGATTTTTTGCCAATAAGTCGCTGTATCTCAATAACGGTGCAAGATAGGGCCTAGATTGCTATTAATCACTAATAGGAAGTCGTACACTGGCTCTCAATTGCCACCAAATTCAATGACCTTGGATGACCTTGAATGCTAAAACTGAGATTTTTATGTATTTTTTCGCGACTTCAAGCTGCGAGATACTTTTCAAAAGTGCATTGCGCCGAAACCAATTGAGATAGGCATGGACAAGCTGCATATGAAATTTTCAGCATTAAATGTAAATTTTGATGGTCCAAGTCTCGATTTTCTAAGTTCAAGGAAACCTGCACATGAGGGCATCAAAGAGCAGTTCAGTACCCCCGTAAAAGTTGCGACAAAATGGCTGGAGAGAGACTGACAGTTTGCGAACAGGAACTGCTATAGGCTTTTGCACGTGTCGTGAGCATTAGCTCAAATTTATTGTTAAACTTATAATCAACTACAGATCTATACGTTGAATAATTAAATTATCATATATTTACAGTAGCGACGGAATGGCAACTACAGTTTAGTTACTTGAATTCATTCAATTGTTAAATAATCGCAGTATAACAGAATATTGAAACTTTTGCTTCACGGAATCTAGTAAATTAACATAAATTTACCTATGTGCGTTAATTTTTTTAACTTGTGCTAATTTATTAACAGACTAATTAATGTGTTAATTTGACAGCTCTAATATATAGTCATGCAAACCCAACTGCAGAAAATAGGAACTGTACACTGCAGCATAAGGATTTTAAGATAGTTTACTATGACATTTTTTGAATATTGTCTGCGAAATAAAATGGTTCAGAAGAAGAAAAAGCATGCAGTGACAAAAAAACAAATGCAAGTGCAGCAAAGGACAATATGACGGCATGCACACGACACAAACCACGCCGACCGACGAGCGAGACCCCATGCAGGATGACATAGCACGACACTCAACGCACTAACCACACACCAACCTACCACGAATAATCATCCAGATTATCTGCACTGCCTGAGGAGATGTTAAAATATGAATTGGCATGCGCTGCAGTGGTAGCCATGGTGTGGATGGCACACGGCCGGTCAGAGGCCGGGGCAGTGCCACAGTGACACGTGCGACGTGCCCGCTCGTACCTCACAGACTGCAATAATAACATTATTAATAATGATAATTAACAATAATAAAACATGGGCAATTTCCTACAAGCGGTCAATGATGACCACACATCTATCTTGCATGGTTATGGCCGTGCCAGCTACACCCAGTGACACATGCGGTGACATGCCCGCTCATAATTCACAGACTGCAACAACAAGTATCAGACTTCACTTGAGACATTCTTCTTCACTGCATCTGCTGTAACTGAAAATCTTTAAAAAATCTGGTTTAAATGCTTACCATCTCCTCCACTTTAATTCACTGTTATCCACTTCGTTTGGCAGTATGGTCTCACCAAGATCCAATGTAAAAGTCTGGACTCTGGAGTCTACACAACTGAAATCATGAAACTGATCTCTTAATCCCAAGATTCAGAAATTTAAAATCCTGGGATCCCATTTTCAGCATTAGAATTAAGGATTATTGGTTGTTATTTAATATCACTAAAGTAGCCCTACAAGACTTACTTCGTGCACAGAACACAGCTGGTGCAGAGAGCGACTGCGACTGTCATGTGAGTGAGCAACGTGCCCGATATTGTTACGTGGCAGGAGAATGGCCGAGAGTTGAACCAGTGACCTTATATCACTAGTCCAACATGCTAACTGTTAGACGACTGAAGCAGTGAATGATAAATTCATCAATTGGACAGCTAAAATCTGATTATTACTAGTGCGATGAACAGAGAAGCCGGAGCAGTGAAACACTTACACTGACGTCATTGATCATACGAACACACTCAGTGGGAAAGAAACCCTCACGCCCATGCAGTCGGCCCTGTAATATACAGCAATCACTCACTCTCTCGCTCAATCAAAGAAAAACATTGCGAAAGATGGCTACAAAAAAGTTAACAAAATATCGTCACCAAAAAATTGCATTAAACATATATTACAGATTAAAAAAACATGCTTTGATATAGATATGGCAGTAGTCAACATCGCAAAACAACCATAACGAAAAACAAATCGACTGGTGTGACATAGAGACGGTTGTGATTAGAGGTTTGCGGAATAACTTCTCTTGAAATATGGTTTGGTTTTCAGGCCAGAATCGATACGGGTCCAGTTTTCTTAAAAAAAGCTGCAAGTTCAATTCAAAATTGGTGCGGATTGTGGAAATTTAGGTTCAAAAAACCAAACTAAACAGACTTTCAGTTTTCTAGTTTTGACCGACTGACTCAAGGAGATGGCAAAAAGCTTGCTTCCCAATGTCTTGTCATGACTCCATCATGGTCTGCCACCTTGAGGTGGTGACGGAGCTTAGTAATCCGGTAGATCCAGAAGATTTCCAAAATCAGGAAAAGAGAAACCAACGAAGTGCAGACCAGCTCCGTATAAACAGTTACGGTACACTTCAACAGTCTAATGCACTGGTTAATGTTAGGCTATAATGCTGATTTCGACTTCACAGCCATTTACAGCTTCACAGCCACTTACCTACAGTGTTACAGTTGTTACTCTAATTGTAACTTTTTGGGGATGCACATTAGACCGGATACAGCCTTAGTGCTGGGCAGGTGCAACAGCCTGCCTGCCTACAAAGTAAGGTAAGGAAGGCGCTGTCGTGGACCAGAGGATCTAAATGATGATGATGATGATGATGAAGGACGAATAAACTTCAGCATGGCATTAAGTCCTAAGACTACAAGGACACGTAACAATGAGCTTAAACAGTGAAGTCACGTAATAGTAGTCAGTGCAATAAGACGTTCTTAGTCATGTGTGTAAGACCGGGCAAAAAGTTCGGTTTTCAGTCCGCTGCGGAAAGCTTGCAACGACGCCGATGACCGTACTGACTCCGGCAAACTGTTCCAGACTGATGCAGCAGATGCTAAGTATGTAAGTAAAAGCAGAAGAATATAAACTGACAGTGCGCTGAAAAAGGTTAAGATACTCACCTCCCACCAGAAGTCATCATCACTACACAGCACGTCAACGACATCATCAACTCGTAGCAGCAGTGACGGACAACCATTCTGAGGAGCTGGTACTCCGTGATATGCGCACAACACCTTTGCCAGACCTAGCACATCAATGCAACACTATTGCAATATGTTACAGAATGTTGGACTTGCAAGGTCACTGGTTCAACTCCTGCCTGAGTCACTATCAAATGATTATTACTGGTATATCTTGGTATATAACCAACACCAATCTCAACTCAGCCTTCCATCCCTCAAGGGTAGGTTAATCAAGTACTGGCCTGACTGGCTGAGGTTATGGCAAAGCACATTCACCTGTTTCAAGTGGCAGGTAACACTGTATGATTCCATATGGCAGGTAATGCTCCACAGCTCTGAGAGCTATATTATTTAACAAAACAGCCATTTTAACAAAACAGTCAAAGATGCAGGGCCGTCAGCATGCAGCTCTCTTGATTACTGCCTCAACTCAAAGTGATGGCAATGTTTTGCGTATTCCACTTATCTAGTTTGATGCACTGCAACTGGCCCATTACTTATTAAATATTGTTATTAATGTGTCTGCAAAAAAGTTCAAAAAGTTTTAAAAATTTTTTGACAAAATTTATTAAACAGGTTGGGCATAACCACAGAAATCTCTTAGATTCGGGTGGCACATATTTTCAAAGTATGCAAAATACCAGTTATTTACTGCCATTGCTTGGCCATCTAAACAGCCTGCATTACGAGTCTTGACTATATCTGCCTGTACTCACAGATCATACACTGATATGCATGATTTTGCCAAGGATAATAAAGTTTTTTCCCTGGATTCAATTTATAATGCAGAACATTTCACACGAAGTTGCTTCTGAACGATTTTGAGCAGATCAAATTGATCGGATGTTTGAAAAAGAATGCGCTCCATATCTGCACAGCCATTTTGCAGATCTAGTTGATGTACAACTCTTACCTCGAGCCGACCGATCAGGCAGAGTACCCGGGGATGACATCTGCCGTAACAGAGTTGTCTTGGGAGGCGGCTTTGGAGGCCCTAAACAGAGAACCATCACCAAAGTTATCCAACACGAAGATTCTATTAGAAGTAGCAACAACCTATCAAATACAGACAATGTTACACAATCTACTAGCAGCAGCAACGACTACTCTTAGAAAATGCAACACAACACAGAGAAGTGAGACAAATCAAAGAAGAACAAAACAAGTTGATTAACAGAGACAACGGGTAACTTCAACTTCCTCATATCTACGACAATTCGTTGGCATCGTGAATGCACAATAACAGAAAAATCAAAAAAAGTTAAAACTAAAAATATAAAAAAAAACAGTCTTTGTACATTGTACCCATTATAACAAAAAATAAACGTTAGTAGGAAGAGAATGACAATCCAATTTTCCGATTCAAGTAATCTCTGCTAATGTCATTAAGGACTTTGTAAAAAGTCATTAGTGTAAGTTCAAATTAGCAGTTCATGATCTCGAGGATAATCTACACCATAGTCTGCCACCTTGGCATGGTGGTGGGGCTTACTGCTCCGAGGACCCGAAAGACTTTAAATCAGATGTAAAGAATTCAACTAAGAGCAGACAAACTCCTGATAAAGTAAACGTACTGCAAGTTAATTGTTCTAATGTACTAGTTATTCTGAGCTTTAACGCTCAGCCTCACAACCGTCCACGGCTTCACAGCTGTTTACAGAGTCCTTTCGTTACATTGGGGATGCACATCAGCCTCAGTGTAAGACAGGTGTAATGGCCTGCCGACCTTGACAGTAAGGTAAGGAGAATGTGAACAAGTAATGGCATTGAATTAGCATGTTCTTCTGTGTTATGGACATAGTCCTAGATCAGCAAAGTTTGGCTATTTGCCAGTGCATCGACGTCAAACTATCAATGAATCAACAGTTCCAGATAATTTTCCAAGACACAATTCGTCACAGTACTGGCAAAAGAGCATAAGTCCAGGTTTTTGAGTTAGGCTTATAGGCTCATGGTTAGTCACAAATGCTACAGTTTAATGTAAAAATTTGAAACAAATTTTACTGTGATTTTTAAAGTCAAAATTGATGAAAATTCTTACAGCCTTCTTGCCTTGTGGCACTTTTCAGCAGCCGTTTCATGGCAAGAAGGAATATGTGCACTGTTACATGGACTTATGCCCTTTCAACTATTAACGATTCAGCAAAGAACTGTCTTGGCAAATGGGCACAAGTGCCATTGTAAAAAATGCCTAACTCGCATATACGTTATTTTGCCGTGACAAAAGTTAACAACATTGTCACTTATGCCCTTTTGCAATGAAAACAAGAAATTTGAGCTAAAGCACACGAGACATGAAAAAGCCTATAGCAGTTCCTGTTCGCAAACTGTCAGTCTATCTCCAGCTGTTTTCACGAAAGACTGGCCAACAACGGCAAAATAACAACTTTTACCAGGGTACCGCTCTTTGATGCCCTTGTGCGCAGGTTTCCTTGAACCTAGAAAATTGAGACTTGAACTGTCAAAATCTACATTCAATGCTGAAAATTTGATATGCAGCTTCTCTATGTCTATTTCAACTGGTTTCAGCGCAATTCACTCTTGAAAAGTGTATCGCAGCTCAAAATCGCCAAAAAATCCATAAAAACCCCTATTTTAGCGTTCAAGGTCATCCAAGGTCATTGAATTCAGTGGCAATCAGAAGCCAGTGTACAACTTCCTATTAGTGATTAATAGTAACCCAGGCCCTATCTAACACTGTTATTGAGATACAGCGACTTACTGGCCAAAAATCTCAATTTTTCCCACCCCCCTCTCATTTAGTGTACTCATTCGGGGTGACCCCCTTCAAATTTATGGAAAAGCTTTACAGTTACTGAAACTAGAGTCTTCCGGGCAGCCAACGGTAAAAATTTGGTAATCCTAGCCTGCACCGTTTTTGACTGATCCACCCGTGTGACAAACAGACAAACGGACAGACGAACGAACAGAATTGTGATGGCTAAGACGCGCTGAAAGCAGTAGCTGCTTTCGCACGTAAAAACACAAAAAACTCTTTTGCAATTATCTTGGTTTCTGGCAAATAGACCTATGCCCTTTTGCCAATACAGTGATGAATTACATACCTGTAACATAGCGAGCTTTCTCAATGCACTCTTTGTGTACTACCATATCAGTCTCTGGAACACAGCACACACCAGCAACTGCAATATTTAGCCCAAACCAAGGCTGGTAAAACTTTGGTTTTTCAAAGATGTCTTAAAGATCCATGAACAACAAAATTAACATACATATTTCATCCATTTTCCTAAAACGGCATAATTTTCTGATAATTTTTACAGTAATATCAACGCCCAGCATTTTGTCAACATGGAGAAATTCAGCAGGTCAGCAGGCACGGGCGCAACAGCGCCGCCATTTACATGAGATAACTCAGACGACAATACACCCGCTCTGATAAACAAGGTATCTTCACTTATGTGGTAAAATGAGATAATTTTGGCAGATTATTTCATGCAACGTAAACCGGCCACACGCAGCCAAAGCGTTGATGATCAAATAACGTATACGCCTTACTTGCCAGATCAAATAACAAGTGACAGAAATGTGAAAAATATGTTTTATCTCTTATTTTGATTAAGCAACAATGCTCCTTTAGACAAAAATACAATATTTTGTTGGTTCTATTTTCCTCAGGTAGTGCAGAAACAGACACGGCACGGGGTGCAGAGGGAAATTAAATGGTCATTTGATGGCCAGTTGTATAAGAAATATTCATATCAAAAACTACTCAAATGTGACAATTCTTTTTAAGCTACAATCAAAAATGTCCAGGATGTTTTTTTTCCAAACACGGTGTATTTATGAAGCTCAGATCTACACATTATACATGCGAGTAAAAGGTCTAATTTAAATCTACAGAAAATGCGCGATTCACAGAAATTGCACGAGTGAGTTTGACCACGGCCATGGACCTTTAAGTTTTAAAGGTTTTTAAGGCCTCAGTTAACAAATAAAGCAGAACACAAATTTTAAGACCCGGGAAGAACATCCTAAGCTATACATCATTCTCCATGTCACTTACATCACATTGTTCTGTTGACTGAATGATGTAACTTCAGAATTCACAAATCTCGATTGAAATAAAAAATTTAATTTGATCGATCTATCTATCCATCCACCAACCAACTGATCAGGTCAACTGGTCGCAGGGTCCTAAACAGCAGAATTACTTACACAAAAGTTCAGATATCATATTTTGGCACAAATTCATATGCTTGTCAAAATCAAATAAAAACATTGTACTCACTTTGGCAACGGTAACCTTGATAAAATACACCCCTGCACACAACAGCAGTGAGCAAATCAGCCAGCACCAGACACAAACACAGTCAAGTTGCCACACAACTTTCTGATACAAGAAAACAAGATATCTTTCAATACTATGCACCCTTCAGATCCATGACTTCAATGTGCTTAACTGCGCTAAAGAACTACTCTGATCACGGGAATAATAATAAAAACCAAAGTAATTTAGTAACAGGCAGAAGTGCTGAATCCTAGTTTGTATTTGCTAGATGCCAGCATAGGACTGACAGTATGGCTGCATGCTATGACTGGGGCGCATTCACCTGTACAAAAAATATGGCAGGTGACACTCCACAGCTCTGCAACAGATTTCCCATAAAAAGCCGCTCACACCCTTTAATTAAATAAACGCCACGTGGCAAAAGCTGGAAAAACGATGAATGCTGTAAAGTACCGAAGCAGCTTGCGACAGATGTCACAAATGGTCGGCTTGCTGAAGTTTGCCATCACAAACTCATGGTTGCCATCGTTAGCGTATGGAGGACAAATGTTGTCCCTGCAACCCAAGGACCATACACTAACACCTGCTGCAACACTCTGGAAACTGATAAAACCAGACCAGCTAGATAACTGCAGCAGTACATGCAACAACTAGTTTACTTTCCAGGCTTGGATAATTATCTCTGCCAAAGTGAAGGTAGTAAACATTAGTGGAGATTAAGAGATCACTTTGTTTCTGTGGGTCTGCACGACGTCTCAAGGGGTCAGCCTATTTCTTATGTCATTTATATTTGGGGGCCTACCTTGACCCCTGTTGCCCTGGCAACAAAATTTGAGACAAAATTGGCTATAACTAAGCTTGTATAAGAGATCTTTTAAAAATCTTTGCAGCTAATGGGGGTTTTTGGAAATAGGCTATTGGATGTGGCCAATCTAGTTCTACTATGACAGATCCCTGTTGCCATGGCAATGAAATTTGAGACAAAATTGGCTATAACTTGGCTCGTATAAGAAATATCTCCAAAATCTTCGTGTCTAACATAGGGTTTGGGGGAAGAGCTATCGAATGAGGTCAATATAATTTTACCACAACTGACCCTCGTTGGCATGGTACCGACATCAGTAAAATTAGGCCAATAATTAACAGAAGTGGTAGGTCTAGTACTTAGTGTAGTTGTACTGTTGTAGTAATAGTGGAGAAGTGGTAGTACTGCAACAGTACTAGTAGTAGTAGCCGCAGTAGTAGCAGTGACGTGTAAATTACTTCACTTGGGGGAGATATGCACTCTGACCAGCACCTTCTAGTTTGAATTTTAAATTACATGACTTTACACAGTATTGCATAGCAAATCTCTGTTGCCTACAAAATAAAGATTCGTCAAAACTAATGGCAGAGATAGTGATTCTCATGAACACTTAACAGCTAAAGGCTAGTTTCCATCCAACGCAACGGATGCAACAGCGCAATGCAAGAATAGATACTGCTTCCATACTTGTATTCTGGCCGTTGTGCCAGCCATTGTGTATTTTTCTTGAACTCACTGCATTCACTGCATATGTGCTTGCGTAAGCTAACTTTTCTTGCATCGTATTATGTCAAAAAAGTAGGAAAAAGCCTTGCATTGTGCTCCCGCATTGGATGAGAATTAAGCTTAACTACGTCCAAAATGTCACTTTTCATCCATCCAAAATCCCCAATTTTGTACAAATATCCAGGTTTCAAATTTTAGTCCATAGTTTATATAAAATTTTAAACATCGTCCAAATTTTTGAATTTTGCTTATGCATCCAAAATGCTAAACTTCGAGACGACATTCATTTGTCGACTAACACAAATCTGCTGCGTCGCTGAAATGAGACCACAGAACGTACTGTGCTAGTCGAATGGCTTCAATCCACTTGGCTTTAACGTCCTGTGTCTTGCAGCCAATTGTTAGAGCATCCTGCTTTTTCTTTTCTCCAAGAATGAACGTGAACCCAAAGTTCTGTCAACACCACATTCCGAACATAAATGACACTCGTATCATAGTAACACAGCGGCTCAGTGCCAGTTTATCTAGACTTGAACTCACTGCGGAACATTTTTAAATGTCTACCATTAGACACCACCTAAATCACTTGTACATTTTGTTCGACTACCATACTGGGCACATTTCAAGATTTTTATAGTTAACGCTCTATATAAATTACTTACTTAATATTACGCAGTGGTTAGGGTACTGAATTCGTGATTGAAAGGTCATCAGTTTGACTGCCGGCCAGTCCAATACCAACTTACAACTCTGGGCAAGTATTTTAGACCTAAGTGCACCTGTGTAGGTGCATGTGGTATAGCAGTTAGTCTCGCAGGCCAACTCAGCCTAGTAACCTGCACAAGAAGATCAAATGAATACTGGCGACGAAAACAGCCACAGCCATGACAGAACCATGATCCCGACACAACATTTACATCAGTCTAAAAAAATATCCTGATACTTAAATAGAATCCTCTGATGCATCATGCATTTTCACCAGCAGACTTTATGTATGCTCGAGGCATCGCATCACTGGCTGTAACATGAAATATTCCTAACGCCTAACGCCAGGCATTTTATAGAATTCTCCAGCAATATACACTGTGTCTGGTAAAAAATGACCCCTAGACATCGTGCAATGTAAATGTCAAATCTGAACGAATTTGAATAAAGTTGCAAATTTTTCCAACCTCCCTCTCATTTAGCACCCTCCTTTAGGGTTCCTGAAACTAGAGTCCTCCAGGCAGCCAACGGTAAAGATTTGGTGATCCTAGCTTGCACTGTTTTTGACTGATCCACCTGAGTGACAGACAGACGGACAGACAGACGGACGGACGAACAGAATTGCGATGGCTAAGGGGTCATCCATAAAAGACGTCCACAAAATATTAGCCAAAATTGACCTCCCTCTCTCCCTTGTCCCCTGCTTTTGTCTGCATTGGCCCAACCCCTTCGCCCTCCCCCTGCGGACGTCTGCACCCAGACTTGAATGCAAGATGCTTGCAGTCTACTGCCTGCCGAGCCTCCCTGTGGCCATCAGGCCTGCTATCGTGGCAACTGGCAACGCTAGTGCTGTCATAGAAGGGGAAGGGAATCTCCTCTCACTCATCTGCAGACTGTCTCAATGCTGATGGCCCAGGACTGCCTCAGATCGAGCTGGGGGGGGGGTTGGTACAACTGGTGTCAGTCCGCAATGGCCTGCCCTGTTGCTGATACAGGCTGCTGTGAACTACCAATGCACACTCCTTCATCAGATGCCTACATGTGTAAGTGTGGATGTCCGCCTTCACTGAAACCCCCCTCTCCCTTTGTCCACTTTTGTCCACATGAGGCTTGACCCCCCTCCGCCCTCAGTGTGGACGTCCTTTATGGATGACCCAAGACGCGCTGAAAGCAGTAGCTGCTTTTGCGCGTAAAAACCAAAACTAAACTGACGTTTGGTTTTCCGAACACCCCTAATGTATGCAGTTACCCGTTCTCGATCTCTCATTGGTGCATCCTCCACTTCATATTGTGATATTGCTAGCGCATGCTTGTAGCCATACACCTCTCCCTGCAACACAGGACACAGATTACCACTAATATTATTACTACAGTTACTAGCTCGCAGCAGCCTCTGACTGAGACAGCAGCCAGCGACCGTCGTGCTCGCAGACATGCCGCGCTGCCCATGCCAAGCAACCTGAACTAAGCTTGCAAGTAAGTAAGTAAATTTAATTTATAAAGCGCACAATGTCAGCGAGAAACTCACTGAATCTAAGGCGCTTGTCCTCAATGTGGTACAGTCTGTGCCTCATACAAATAATTTCTAGTTTCACAAGTTTGAGCACGGAGCAAATATTAAACCGCTCCCATATACAGAAAGCTAATCAAAGCACACTAAAACAATGAACTATAAAATGCACTTACCCGGGCTTTACACATCAGTAGCACCTTGTCGAATAAGAACACATATCTGTCCAGAAAACAGACAAAGTTACAATCACAAACAAAGAATAAAAATGCATTTTAGATACTGACGACTACTTCTGTCTGCATTATCCACCAAGGCAGGTTGCGATACTTAGAGCAATGACTTCAGCATCTGCCAACAGCTGTAGACTGCTGAAACTCTGACTAGCAGCAGCTATTAGCAGCATGGTCCTATCTCGCAGCACTGGCAAAGTATAGAAAAATCCGATCCTGTGACCTCGATCTTTGACCTGGATCTTGACATTCAATCGGGTTGTTCCGGTTGTCGCGGTACATGTTACGCAAAATTTCATCAAGCTACGTGTAGCAGTTCATGTGAGTCATCGTGGTAACAATGAAAAAAAACATCGCCAGTAGCCACGATGTTGAAAACACTGTCTTCGCAACTGTAGACAGTAATAACTTTTCCAACAAAAAACCCAGGTTTTCCACCCCTGCTGAGTATAAAAATTTCATGATACAGGAAGAAAACCTGAACCTTGTCTTTGTTCTGTTGTCGCTGTGAGCTCGGACCTTCAGTTCTCCATCTGTCAGCAGTCGGCCGTAGTCTTTCAACGTCGTGTTGTCTGGCTGCACACACACAAATCAGCTACGACATCATTCATACCAGCCATATATACATTACTAAACTCATGCTTAAAATAGAGATGTACATGTTTCATCGTGATCAAAGGTGTATTACGCAAGTGCAGTGCGACATAATACACTCTAGACAATATTGAAATGCATTTAAGTCATGACCATGATTGACGGCATGTTCTGCCTGACACATGTGTGTACAGACAGATGTTTCAATCGTCAGGTTGAATCGCAGCGAGATAATGGATGATAATGGCACCGTAAACATTGTGGCAAGAGACAGATAAGACACGTCATAACAAGAGAAAATGGCAATCATCGTAAGTGAGCACGTTGTTATTGGATGTCCGCGCTGGTTTTAGTGCTGGTCAGAAAACCGAACTGTACAGAACCAAAACCGTGGTTTTCCCCCGAAACTGAACCGAAACTGACTGAACTCGGCCAGTGTGAAACCGTAACAACACTAGTCCAAACAAACAGTTATTGAAAACTTGCGAAAAATTCAGTCTGATAACAAAGGCATGTTCATACAGAACTGTGAAACGACCACGGATGACAAGAAATCATTTACTCACCATCAGAAGATCAATTATGCTGCAAACACAATGCACAAATAACTTACATTAACTCATCAAACAATCTAAAGACAAAGCTACAAATTCGTATCAGATAACACAGTAATAAATGACAAAAATAACCATATTTACAACACAATACACCACCTTGTTTCAACTACCTGCAGAATGCACCAAAAAAATCATAAAAATATTCTGACATCTCTGGAGATATTACCAATATTTTCACCAAATTTACAGTGTATATGGAAAAAAATTCCAGCCAAATATCTGGTAAATTTTGTTAAATATTTCGTTAATTCGGAAATTATAACAATCTGAACTTTGAAGTGATTTTTTAAAGTTAGCAAGTGAATAAACTGTTCTTTGGACATAAAAATAACAGCACTGATCGTCATACATATTTAGTGACTTTTCACATGTGCACAGATTAAATAATGACATTGATAATAAAAGATATTGGGCCAGCTGATTCAGAATTTTTGTTTAAAAAATCACAAAATGGCCAAAAAATGTAAAAAAAAACATCAATGGCAAAGTCACCTGTTTTCGATTTCACTGATCAGATGCAGCGTCTCGTTATCTCGTTTGACCTCGTTGATATAAGCCGACAAATCCTACGCAGTAAACGAATACAACTAGCACATGCGTCTACACCTGATAAACCTTGGAACAAGTGCTACATTGTAAACATGCCAAGAAATTGTTCAGCACCTGAGATAATTTAGTACAATAACTACACCAGTTTTTTCTCCAACTTGCTACTAAATACGTTTCTAAGGCCCAGAATATTCAAAATCAATGGTGGCTTAAGCTTCAAAAAAATGAAAAAAGAAGGAAAATTGCTACAGGGGCTCAAAAAGGCAGTAATGGCAGAGATGCCCCCGAAAACTTGTTTAGACATTGCATTTAATCTGGAGCAATTAAACAGCTGTTAACTGATGGTAGGTATTAAAGTAATCGTTAATTTCTGTAAAGCTGAGTAGTATTAAAATTTTTTATATCACAACCAGCCCTAACCCAGTTACGTACAAATCATGCAAAAATTGTCTACAGTCCTCTGACATAAACAAGGGCCCAGCAGCAAAAATGGAATTTCAGGACCAACTTTTTAGTAAATTTCAGGACATATTTACGGTATCAAAAATCTCAACAAATACAAATTTATTACGTGTTATCTGGCACAAATCAGTCATAAACATCAGAGAAGCAGTCATTCATTACAATATTACGAGAAAAGTAAATGAAATAACAGTCACGTCTTGTATTCGTATATGAAAAGCAGTTACTGTAAAAGAATATTACAGTTCTGAGAAATAGAAATATATCTATATATCGAATTTAACAGTACAGCAGTGCTGCCAGCAAAATATTAAACAACTTTATGGCAAAATGATGGCCAATATCGGGACATTTGTACTAAATGACAAAAATTTCAGGACAATTTTAAATTTCAGGACAATTTCAGGACAACTTTGAAATTTCAGGAATTTCAGGACAACTGGGACCCATGCATAAA
>Ga0056128_1005169_pt1 | contig 16391 bp, 7 predicted proteins | sample WorMetLIZISLAND2_FD_71113 | JGI IMG/M metagenome (GOLD analysis project Ga0056128, IMG submission 71113) | Marine gutless worms symbiont microbial communities from Max Planck institute for Marine Microbiology, Germany - Olavius geniculatus... ... | reverse complement strand
TTGGCTGTTAGATGTAGAAGGTTTTAGTAAATAAAGCTGTAAAATTTCGTATTAAAATCCCAAACGGTTGCTGAGAAAACAGCGAAAAAATTTAGGGGTCCACTTTTTTCTGCCGCACCCGTACGCATCTTAAGGAATCCAGTTGGGCTAGCTCGGTTAGCCGCTGTACCGTTACTTGCGATGTCGTCAAACGGTCAGGACGATGGCGTCATGTGCGATAGGAAAAAAACAAAAAAAACTGAAATAACTAGAGCGATTGCGGTGGACTTTATGCAATTTCGTTATATTATAGCATTTTACACATGTGCAATAAAGTTACAGTAAAATTCGACGCAGTATGTGCGAACGTCAGCAATCAAACACAATTACGTATCGGCATATCTGTGCAAGTTTGCGTAAACGTTTACTTTATTGCAGAGGTTTAAACGTGCAGCGATAAGACAAAACAGGTCGTTTTGCAGTTGTTCTAGCCTTATTGTTTTATTTTACTTTACCGTGTATGTGCAAGAATGTGCGAGGACACCGCCCTTCCTCTGTCGGTCGCCGGTTGCTTGTCGAAGGCCTGTAGATCGATTGATGACGGGGCAGTGTTCAACGACAAGCTGTTGAAATTAATTGCTGACCTGCTCGCCTGTCGTCTGACCGACCGATCTGTATGGTCGGGAGATATGCCACTGCAACCTCAGTGGTCAGTGGTCAGGGCGCTCGCTTGACCAGTGGTCAGTCGATATTAGTCCATGACTTGCTGTTTGTTTGTCTTGTTGTTTGTTGGTTCGTATCTTGCTACTCGCTTTTCTCCTGACTGCTGCTGCTGCTGTCTGACCCACAGTGCGCTGGCGGCGATCACAAATCGTTGTTTATGTGACGTTTATGCCGCTTAGTTCCGCATTTGACTTTCTCTGCTCTCACAGTACCCGGGGGTCGATCGCTTTCGGTCGCTGTATTTTCGCCGGCGATTTACTGCAAAGTATTGATGTTTTTGTGTCAAAGTATTGTATTGGTGTATTGTAAAGATCGTACCGCGCGTCAGAAATCGATGTCACTGAGTGTTTTTTGCTGTTTGTTTCGTGCGAATAGACTGCTAGATTGTTTGACGCCGTGTCGACATGTTCACAGTTTAAAGGACACAATAAGAGCAAGTAGCGTGCAATCTGGCGGCTGGCCGGAGTAGAACTGATTCACAGTGTGGATATGGATAAAACCAATTACCATTAGTCATGGAGTCTTATTCTGTGTATTAGTATAGTTTTCCTTGCATTAGTCTGTGCGGTCGCAAACCTGGTAGCCGACAAGCTGCGTGTCTCAGACCTCTTGGGCTAAATTTATCGACGCCTCGCGTGCGACGGTCGCATGACGGTTTTGCGACAAGTTGTCGCAATTCTAGTCGCAAACATGTAGGCCTATAATGCCATAATTTGCTACATCCTTTCGTGGTCGCAAATGAACGTTCGGAATAATTTACAACAAGAATAAAGTCATTTTGGGACTGTATTGTAATAGATATAATGGACTGACGGCAACAAACGGAACAGGACGACGCTGAGTGCGCCAGCTGGAAGGAGGCAAGCGATTAGTTACGGAAGGTCGTTGAATGGCGAGCATTGGGGTCATGTTCTCGCCCGTTTTGTCTTCAGCTGACCGCCTCGGTCGGCTGTAATTTAACTGTGATGTGTCTCGGTGGTTCTACGTATTCTCGGCACGACGTTGCGACTAAGAATTACAGCCTTACAGCCGCATTATGCAATCTTTTCACCCAGTTAACGTTTGACGAACACATGCGAAATCGTGTTTCGGACTTTTAATCATTTGTTGTATTTTCCGTTTGAAAACTGTTTCTGCTATGTAGTCATTAAAATTTTGCAAAAAAAACGATTTGCGAAAACAACTGCGCTGCTGACTGTTTTGAGAACTTGCATGCGAGAAATGTTATGTTTTGGTTATAAAAAGTTTAGGCGGCATCTTGCGGGTTATTGCGACAGACGTTACCGTAGGCTAACGTGGTTTGTCTCTATGTGCCTACGTCTCTGTGTTAAAATAATTAAAAATGTGCGCATCTAAGCTGTGGAGCAGACGATCGATAATGAGACACAGTTTAACTTGGAACAGTCAAAGCGCAACTTTGTAAAAGGTTGGGCTTTAAAAAACTACAGTTAATCAGCTACAGTTTTGAAGTTTTCCAGGCTCTGGGCGACTAAGGCGAAAATGCTCATCGACGTTAATGGGGCTCTGAGGCGCGGTGTAATGTCGCTTTTAACAGCCACACTTGAATAGTAACGCTTGCACCAGGCACGCTATACGCGTCGTCTCGAAATAGCCACTGCCATTGAGACCGTGCCATTTTTCACAGCACAAGGACGTCGCTTTCTTGCGGAACGAACATTTTCCCCGTTAGGACATTTCCCGCTAAGCCAAAATCGGACACTTTCCCGACGCAGAGTAAAACATTTGCCAGCCACAATTGTAGCTCGATGTAGGTGTCGCCTAACGCCTCTTGTCAATTTTCAAGTTGACTTGAGATAGGTCCTATTTAGAACTTGACTCAGTGGCCGCGTCACAACTGCTTGACGGCCCGGACGAGTTGTAAAAAGAATTTATTTTTTTGAAGTGTATTTTGGCAGTTGCAATAGTACTGTTTCAAAAACTTAATTTAGCAGGCGTGTCATATCGCTATGAGACATTGTAACAGCGAAACGCCAGTGCATGGGTGAAAGAGCTCAGTGAACTCTTTTATTGCATATTTTACCGTTTTTTCATAACATTTTCCACATTTGAAAACTAGAAACAGTGCCAATTATTGCCAACATATTAATGCAACCGCCTTTTGACCTTTGACTTTTTGAGCTGAATACAGTGTTTTTTATAAGATTATGAGTACATTAACATCAATAATATAACGCCTTAGCCTATTTGTGTGTGTGTGTGTCATGTCGACACATTACATTTCTATGCATCTCGGCGAGAAAATGGCCGATGTCTGTCAAGGGCCGCACAGGGAATTGTCGGTATGGAGAAATGCCTGACACCGGGTTTTTCGTGCTGTACGTATATACGTTCGACTTTATAGTACCCGGCAGCGTCTTGCAGCAGCCGGCGGAGCATTAAATGACGTATGACGACGACGCGCATCGCTATTTGACTGTGCACCAGTGAACGACGCACGTAAACCACGTGACCCGAGGCGCTGGAGACCAATAAACAAGAATTGCGCAATTGTCGGCCTGTCTCTCGATGTCTGTCGTTACTGCCGCATCTCTGCTTCATTCTATATAGCCGTGACCTGCAGAAGCACCAGTACTCTTTATATTAGTATCTTCGTTGTCGTACAGCCATATAAATTCATACGCACAGACTAATTTTACGGATATCCGGACTTGCGTTTTGTATTTTTGCATTTTTGTTTATTTAGTTTCAGTTATCGTTTTTTTTCATTTTTAAATTTTTTTTCTAATCTGTACCATCTTTTTTATATCTATCTGTATTTAGATTGTTTTTGCGTTTTTGTTTTTCGTAAAAGTAGTTTTCATTTCAATTTGTTTAATTTCAGTTCAGTTTCAAACATTTATTTGGTTTATTCAGTAAATTAAATGGACAGCTTGCCCGCCAGTTTTCCAGTGCAACTTGTACATCATGTCATCATACCATATTATATCACAGTAGTATTTTACCCTCCTTGCACAACGTGGTGCAGATATATCACGCATTTCGATAGTGTTAAACGACGTCTGAAGTGGGATAAACGAGTGTCAAACGCGCTGCCGGCGTTAGAGAGTTGGAGGCCCTCAAATGCAAGTGTGAGGCCCCTATAATAAGGGGTCTGGGGTGGAGCCACCAGCGGGGTCCAGGGGCAGAGCCCCTGGTCAGGGGGGAACACTTTTGGCTTTTGGACGTTTACGAAAGTCGCAAATTTGCCCAGTTTAAAAAAAATTTGAAACGCAAAAATCAGATACAATTTGTGTTGTCTTTTTAAAAAATGACGTCTATAGGCCACACTACGTTACAGATTATACATACAGTAATGAATGGTAATAGACTTGTCCACTTTGGGTAAACTGTTCACATGTTTATGCATTTTATATTTTGAATATATTTTTTAAACTAGAAAATTTTGCTCACACCTAACATGAGGCTTCTGAGCATACGTGAGCCCCCCCAACTGGGGGGTAAGGGGAGCCCTTCCGACAGCTCTGGTCAAACGAACTTAGTTTAAAACATATTCCACGATCATAGATCGTCGTTCGTTTGGTCACGCTTGACTGCACACGTGAAGTTATTGACCCTTTCTATCACTGCAGATATAGCGCTAAAGAAGTCAGTTTCCCTACAATGCGGCCGTAGAATCAATGTCGTTTGCGTTGCGGCTGCATTAGGCTCTATTGTCGTCAATAAACGTACGTGCAACGTACGTGGACGTGGTGAAGTGTACTCTGTATAGCTGCTGTGATGCGGTAGGTTCGCGTGACACTGAGGAAGCCCGGGTCCAAGCTTGAACATCTTGGTCTTACAGCGCAGCTCGTTGGAGATATCGGTAAGTGCGCTAACGCAGTTTGTTGATTGACCTACATGTACAGTCTGCTACCGTTTACTCAGGATTCCATACCATTGTGACAGTAATTCCGTGGAATACTTTTCTAACACATATAAACAAAAAACCGCCCGGTTTGGCATGAAAACTACTGTATTTGGTAATTTTTTAGTTTTAGTAATTCTTTGCGTTTTCACGACTGTTTTCTGTAATTAAATAATTATTTGCAGTTTGCCTGCCAAAAACGTTAATAGTACTTATGGCGTCCTCAAAAATTATGCGCGTGTAAAAACTTAAAAGGACTACAAAATTATATCGGCGAACAAGTGCAATTTAAACTGTACGGCCGTCTACCTCTATGTTACGCAACCCTGACCTTTAACCTTTTGTTTGAATTAAAATTAGCAGACTTATTACCCCTGATCCAGCAAACGTCAACATGAATTTGGTTTTAGCGCCATTTTGTTGTCGAGTTGAAAGCCCATACGAAACGGTGCAGACAGATCAACGGACGGACGTCGGACGCGCAAGATCCGCAATGCGGCCTATCAGGAAGGCCGCTAAGGTGTAAACGTGAAAGGAGAAAATGATATCACAGTCAGCATTGTAGTGCGTGCGTTGCAGAGCTGTCGTCGGAAAAAGGTCGTCAGCGGTTTCTGTTTGCAGAGACCAACTTGATAGAGCCGGGTGAATTGTACCGTAACTCGAGCTACGAGTTTGAGTTTGACGCCAGGAAGCTACACGAGACTTACTCTGGCACCAATGTCCTTCTAAGGTACTTAAAAGTCGCTGAGTTCTGTGAAAACCACCGTCGAGGCGACCTTCACTTTTTTCCTTTTCTTTGTTAGTTTCTTATTCCTTTCCCTTTTGCATATTTTTTTTATTCGTATTGTTTTATTTTTTATTATCTCTTTTTTACAAAATATATTTCAGTTGTAATGTCGAGAAAAATTTTTTTTGCATAGTTTTGTTCAATTTAGCAAAAAAAGTTTAAATATACGACATTTAAATATTAGGGTATATAAGTAAGAGTGGCGTTTTTTCTTCACTAAATAATATGGCCTAGAGGAGCGTCGTAAGCTTTCCAATAGGGGACTAGCTCTTGGCAGAAAATGGTTTCAGTGCATGGCTTCAGATCATAATTATTTTTGTGAGAACAATTTAGTTAAGATTTTTAGCGGCAAGCCTTACAACTTTGCTTTTTGTCCAAAAAAACTTTTTCTTGCATTATTTGAAAAAGTTGCCTTTAAAGATCTTGAGAAGCTTTATTTGTCCCGTAGTGGCTGTCATTCAGTACACAACGTATAAGAAAAGACTTGCCAATAAAATTTAGTTGCATTTATATTCGCGTTTAGCAATTTGCATTTAACGGAAGTCAGTTAAAATACAGTGACGCAGGCGTGAAATGGCACAAAGATGTACGCAAATAAGTCCTATATTACTGATTGGTGTACATTGTATGTAAATATTCATTGAATTTAAAAAAAAAATTTATATACTGAAAATTGGCGGACGCCAACTGTGATTCGAAAATTTGAAACCGTTTGTTTGACTAACTTTTGCATTGCTAACCCGCCGTTGCAGATACTACGTGGTCGTTAAACTGTTGCGGCGACTCGGTGACGTCATAGTGCAACAGGAAGTAGTTGTCCACGTGCCCGAGACGTTACCGGAAGTCACACGCAGCGTCAAGACGGAAGTCGGCATCGGCGACAAGCTGCGACTGGAGCTGGAATGTAACAAGTGGAAGTAGGCTTTTTCTATGCTCTTATTCTAAATCATTCCTTTTTTCTGTTAAGTTCCGATGGAGGGGGCGCTGAAAATGCAAGTACTGGAAAATGCAAGTACGGAAAATGTAAGTAAAAAACAGGACATTTTGCACTGATGGAAAATGCAAGTACGGAAAATGCGAGTACTTGCCTGTAAATATTTTTGTGAAAATTACAGTAAAATTATCAGGTCTTTGTCAAACGAGATTAAAACAGCTGAACAAAATCTGCAACTTTTTATGTCTCGTTGTAAAATTACAACCCAGTACAAATTGCCACATCGACAAAAACGGTTTATATAAAGATTAGTAACTAGGACTAAAGAGTACCAGTAGGCTTACCCAGTCACTTGTAGTGTCCTAGTTAGAAGAGTTCAGCCAGAGAAAGAAATCTTGAACTGGTAGAAAATTAGGAAGCAATTCCTTTACTTTGTTAAATGTCACAATGTACAAATCTTTAGTTTTCCGTGTGTATGAAACAGACGGAAAACATATATTGCTGGCAGCAACAAAGATTGTAAATAGCTGATAGAACTGGTGTGGGACAGTTCTATAAGTAGCATCAAAATGTCAGAAGATCAGGCTGTGTAGGCCTATTTGATGCAAATATGTTGGCAGTTTCTGCATCAGAAGTGTTTACTTATCCACGAAAGAACCGTTAGCCATTGCCCATTTCTAAAGATTTTTATTTGTATTTTTCGTACTTTCATTTTCTACGGTACGGCGACACTTCATCGCGCGACGGTTAATCGCGGCGACAATTAACCGGAACGACAATTAACCGCGCGACATCCGGCATATGAATGAAATGACACAAACAGAAATACAAAAGATGTTGACATTAACAAACTTTTATTCACAGCAAACTCAAACACAAAATTACTTAATATAGTGTAGGGTTACTGTTTACGTACTGTTTATAAGATGAAAAATACATGTTAGTTAAAATATAAAAACACATAACACGAATACAATACATTGTGGCATTTTCCGTACTTGCATTTTCAGTCGCCCTCCGATGGACATTGCGTGTTGTGAATGATTTCGACCGGCGGAATTTTGTCGTAGAGCACTTGCAACGCAACAACTGCAGGTAGCGGCGGTGACGCAGATTTTTTAAATAATTAATTTGTGTAAAAAATTATTAACATTAACACTGCAAACACTGAAGAAGTTAAACAGATATTTTGTCGGTTGTCTCCGTTTTTGCATGTGTGATCGCAGTAAGCGAAAGTTACATAAACGTGCAGCGCTATTCTGTGAAGTCGTCGCATGCCGTCTAGTCTGTTTTGACTTGGAAGGTCTCAAAAACGAGACGCGATGTTGCTGACTTAATCAGTTGACGTCGATTGGATTGATTGGCCAAACTACTTTCAGGGATTACTAAAATGTTTTTCCTGGCTACAGCCACGTAGGCTAATTGTATGGAATCAGCTTGCAGTGTTATACGGCTTGTTTCTGTTGTGCCAGGTACCATCTGCGTGACGTCATCATCGGGAGTGTTCATTTCCTGCGAGCAAGTGACGACATTGACAAAATGTCTATTCAGATTGTGCGCCGCGAGACCACCCACAGACCCGGTCTGTGCCTGTGCAGCACTGTTACGCTGCAGTCGATAGGCCGCATTACTGATCTTGCCTGTCCGTCTGTCTGTCCGTTTGTCCCGTACGGCCTCCTAACTTAAAAGCAAAAACGAACCTAAATTGGTGTAAACGTTTGCTAGTAACCAGCTTAAAAAATACAGATTAAACGGATAGCCGCATAATATGTCAATACTGAGCACTGTTTTAGTTATATACTCGTGCAAACTTGGTAGGTTTTGTAAGTATATTTTTGTTTTTTTTATATTAGTGTATCATTATTGAAAGTTTTCTTTTTTCTTGTGTTTTCTTTTTTCTTGTTTTTATATGTGTTTTATCGTGGACCGGGTTTTCGTGTACGAATTCGATATTAAATAAACTGATTTTTACGCGAGAAAGCAGCTACTGCTTTCAGCGCGTCTTAGCCATCGCAATTCTGTCCGTCTGTCTGTCTGTCTGTCTGTCTGTCTGTCTGCCTGTCACACGCTTAGATCAGTCAAAAACGGGGCAAGCTAGGTTCACCAAATGTTAACTGTCGGCTGCCTGGAAGACTCTAATTTCAGGAATAGTATAACTTTTCCATAAATTCGAAGGGGGTCACCCCGATCGAGGGCTCTAAATGAGAGGGGGTGAGAAAATTTACGATTTTTAACCAATAAGTCGCTGTATCTTAGAAACGGTGCGAGATAGGGCCCAGGTTACTATTAATCACTAATAGGAAGTCGTACACTGGTTCTCGATTGCCACCGAGTTCAATGACCTTGAATGACCTTGAACGTTAAAATAGGGTTTTAAGGTTTTTATAGATTTTTTGGCGATTTCGGACTGCTACACAAGTCTATATCATTCACAAGGTGGCGCCACGCAACCATCCTTATGCGATCCAGATAGAGAATTTGGTATTTGTATATTAACTTAGCGTGAACACTCCAATTTTCAGCTAAACTACTGAACCGGAACTGCTATAGGCTTTCGCGCGTTTCGTGAGCATTAGCTCAAATTTCTTGTTCTGTTTCTCGAAGGCTATTTCATGAAAGACGACAAAGTGACTTTACAGTATACTATCTGACAACTGGTATTTTAAGTAGAGTTCAAGTTATGACCAATAAGTTATACTGATGCGTAGACAAACTTACAACAAAATTGTTGAATTTTTACAAATAGATTTTGTCAGGTCACTTTAGCTACAAACTGTAAAAGCCCTGTAATTTATGCTTAAACTAACGGTCGTGTTTTAATGGATTCCACACGCTGTTGTCTTGTGGTTAGTCATTACATGTCGCTGGTTAAAATAAAATGTTCTCTGTACGAAGTAATTCATTCTACTGGCCGGCCCTGTTTGCTACTTGCAACTACGTCGACGATCAATAATTGGTGACTGATGGAATGGATGTGCTGTAGCGTAGAGCTCTTTTGATTGTTTGATTGACGTGTTCAGATGGCGAGACGGCGTCGACCGATCAGCTCGTAATTGCGGAACACGAAATACTCGACGGCTGTCCAGAAACCGGTCCGTATTTAATCGTTTTTATTAGCTATTAACATTAACTATTAGTACGCATATTTAACGTTTCTTACTCACTTTGACGACATAACAGTTGCATTGTTGCGTAGGCCTATAATTATTAGGCTATAAACAGTGATGTAGAATGCTTAAATTACAAAAAGACTTCAGAATATCTTGACGTTGTTGGCTGTGCAACTGGCAGAGCACGTGACCTGTAAAAACTGACTGCAGCAAACAGGAAGGTTTGTTTTTGGGAAAGTGCCGAACCTGGAATAACGGCAAGTTCTTTCTGAATCATAAGGCCCATAGGGCGGCGTTCAGCCAGACACCAGTTTACACTGCAAGACCACATGGATACGGGACTAGTGCATTGCGTGATGTGCCTGTTAACGCCTGAGCTTTCGCTGGTACTCACTGCGCCTACCCACGAGGGAGGCCAGGCTGAGTTGAGCTATATGGGTGGCTGGTTACATATCAAAATTGTCGATGGTCAACCATCCAAGTACTAACCGACCTCAGTGTCGATTAACTTCATTGATCGAGACTAATGTGTTATCCACTACACCAAGCTGCTATCTAATTAATAATTTGCGTACGAGAAACAGTTTCTGTTAAATGAGTTAATTGTCTAAAAGTCTCCATGCAATGGTCGTGTAGGTAAATTAATGATTGAGTGAACTTATTACCTCCCCCAAGGAGGTAATGTTTTTGCCAGACTTTGTTTGTCTGTTTGTCTGTCTGTCTGTGTGTGAGCAAGATAACTTTAAAAGTTATGAACGGATCTTTCTGAAATTTTGAGGGCGTGTCGGGCATGGCACAAACTATTAGTGATTCAATTTGGGGGTGATCCGAAAGGAATCCTGAATTCTGGATCACTTTGAAATTTTCGTTACCATTGCATTAAAGGGGGCATGAGGGAACCGCTGGCAAAGTGAATATGGTGACGCCACCTGGCGAATAACATTGTCTTGGCGGAGGTACCTGCGGGCTATGATTGCTTTCTAGTTGTAGCTGCAGCAGCTGCTGCTGCTATGCGCTATGCAGGTGACAGAGTACCTATACGCATGTATTTGGCCAACTACCCGCTGACGCCAACGATGCGCAGTGTCGAAGAACGATTCAACGTTAAATACTACCTGAACCTCGTCATTACTGACGTCGACGACAATAAATACTTCAAACAACAGGTATGTGTATATATTTCACTCCACTCTCGACGCGCATGTGCGAAGTTAAACAACTAACAACTATAAAAATATGTGGACGAAGACTTTGGAGTTTTCAATGCTTTGCAAGTTTTTGTGGTCTTATTCAGTAACACGCGTTACAGCTTTGTAACTCGTTGTGATCTTTATTTTGCTGTTTATCCATGTTGCGGTGCCATAACTTAGGCAGTTTATAAACGCAGAAAAGTCGTGTCTTTCGATCACACTTGTAAACTTTTGTCTGTAACAGTAATGTAGGCCTACCACTGCTGTTATTATCGTTTGTATACAATGGTTTAAAATAACTTAAATAATAAAGATAATTTTAGGACGACGTAGGTATACAAGTGTCAGATAAATAGTTCTGGGTAAGGCCAACCGAATAGAAAAGTCTTGAGACGCTGCTTGAAGACCGACAGTGGTGGTGCAGAGGTGACTGTCGTTTGCAACATGGACTAAAACCAAAATGCCGTTTTATTGCAATTCTGTCTGTCCGTCTGTCTGTCACACGGGTGGATCAGTCAAAAACGGTGCACGATAGAATCACCAAATCTTCACCATCGGCTGCCTGGAAGACTAGTTTCAAAAACCGTAAAACTTTTTTTATTAATTCAAAGGGGATTACCCCGAACGATGGCGCTATATGAGAGGGGGTGGGCAAAATTTGTGATTTTTGGCCAATAAGTCGCTGTATCTCAGTATCGGTGCGAGATAGAGCCTAGGTTACTATTAATCTCTAATAGAAAGTCGTACACTGGCTTTCGATTGGCGCCGAATTCAATGACCTTGAATGATCTTGAAACGCTAAAATAAGGGGTTTTATTGATTTTTGGCGATTTCAAACTGCGACACAAGTCTATATCATTCACAAGGTGGCGCCACGGAACTATCGTTATGCGATCCAAATAGAGATTTTGGTATTTGTATATTAACTTAGCGTGAACACCTCAATTTTCAGCTAAACTACTAAACCGGAACTGCTAGAAGCTTTCGCGCGTCTCGTGAGCATTAGCTCAAATTTCTTGTTAGATGATAGTAAGTGTGAAACAGGAGTGTTTGTCGCTTTGTACAATGTACAATATCAGCACTGGCATTATACTGGATAAAGCCGAAAAACTAAGTATGATTGTAAGCACTGACTATTTGACTGGCCGTCGGTCAGATGTCCTCTGTCACGTTTGTATCAAACAATAATTAATGCTAAAATCTTCAAATGTGTTCACGTATTGTACAGGAAATAAAGTTATATCGGAGAAACGAGCATATGGAGACTGAAAAGAATTTGCCGAGCGCTCCGAGCGCGAACTTGCGGGTAAAGAAGAACAAAGCGATTCAACCGAGACAACAACAGTCCGCCGTAAAAGTCACGTTTCACAACGAGGCCAAAGCAGCGCCCGACAACATTCACTAGCGCTGGACTGGCGCCCGAACTAATTCACCTACTGCTGCATGGTGCTGTTTGCGATATTTAATACAACTTTCAGTGACTAGCTGCTGATGTTAATCCCGTAACGAGCAAATCCGTACAGTGCACAGCGTAATGGTCACAGGGCTATGCGCATTGATTGTCGGTGAATCCAGACTTCGGTCTTGTTTGTCGCCGCTTGCGGATCAAAATTCGCTAACTTGTCATCATATGCGGAAGAAATCGTAGCTTGCAACGCCGTTTTCCGACTGTCGATATCTCGTCATCTTCCGGAGGTATTTGCGATCAAAGTCCAAAGCTGTCCAAAAACCAAAATTGTGCTAAATTACGGATGGTTCCCTCTCTTAGGAGAGAGCCCTGAATATTGAGAGCTGTACTTTAAAGTTTTAATAGACGTCAGAGATCTCGCGTCGTGAAAAAAACATCAGCAGCAGAAATGGTCAAAATCAGTCGCACCATTGCGTTGATTCGACAAACCCGTGCCATTGATATAATCTTTTTCTTGGTGATTATTTAACGAACGTTCTTTCTATTTGACGAAAACAAAGAAATGCCTTTCACAGGAGAGATTAGTCATCAGCAGACCGTATTTTTCTCGGCAAGTAGACAGATTAGAAATATTATACAAGCATGAATAAGGTTGCAGATGCAGCGCGGCTGCAGGCCCTCACTTGAACTTATGGTTGTTGTGCGGTCGTCCTATTAAGTCGCATTACGCGACTTGGCTATCCGTCCGTCCGTCTGTCCGTCTGTAAGTAAGTAAGTAAGTAAGTAAATGATTTATAAAGCGCTAAAGTCTCAGAAAGAATCAGGGCGCATAGGATGATGGACGCTAGGTGGCAGAAAAGGCTGACTGAAAGTAGTGGATCTTTAAGTGACATCTGAATGTAGCCAAGATTTGACATTGACGAATTTGAGGAGTTAAGGAGTTCCAAATTCTTGGAGCAGAGACACGAAAGGAACGGGAACCAAAGGATAAGTTATGCCGTGGAATTGCAAGTAACTGACTGGTAGAAGAGCGCGTGGACACTACGGATTTTTGATATTGCAGTAGATCAGTAAGGTAAGGTGGATGGCCAGTGTGCAGTGCCTTATAAGTTGAGGTGGTGACTGTCTGTCACGTAAGGCCTTTTAACTTAACATCGAAAAAGTGCAGAAAAACCAAACGTTTCCAGGGCAGAAGTAATCGATCAAAAGATCAAAAATTAAACGGACGGTCGCACAATATGCCGCCACTGGGCCGGCATCTTTTTTTAGCTATAATCTATTACTGTATATCTACGTTACGAGTTACTTTATAATTTTATGATCTGTACAGCGGCGCCAGTATGGCGTTTTGTCACTGTTTACGATTTTTGACTGACTAACTTACTCTGTATTGCATTTTCGCCAGTTATGCTGCGTGGTATGATGTAGAATTCATTATTGTTTGAATGGTTATTGGTTGACGTTTTTATAGTGAGTTATAAGATGACAAGCCTAGTAATTGTGAAGCTAAAATGTTTGTCGGTTCGTACGATATCAGCACCTCCATTACACTGGATAAAGAGCTGGACAAACTTTGTGTGATTGACTCAAACAAATAATGCTAAGAAATCAATACAACAAAACTGTCTGTGAACTGCTAACTGCTGCTGTACCGTCTTCAAATGCACGCTCTTGGTTAAGCTTTCCGTGAGTTCACATACATCGAGTTTTGCAATTACATGAAAAGTCAATTCGATACATACTTTGTGAAATGTCAAGTATTCACTGTCTTTCCATTTTTTTACGTGAATAAATTTTCCATTTAATTGTCTTGAGATATCTTATTTAATCTCAAATACGTGTTTATACTACCTGAACAAGTGCGAAATAAACAGTTTGAAATAAACTCTAAAGCTCAAGACAAATGTTCTAAAGGCCCATACGTCAGCATCACGACATCGCGCTGCGTCACGTGTCTTGGCGTTGATCTCGACGCTGAGCTGACGTTCGCGACGCACGTGAAGCGAGTTTCAGCTCGCCGCTTTTACCAGCTCCGCCAGCTGTTGTCTATTTGGCCAGCACTTTCTGCTGATGATGTCAAGATAATTGTCCACGCTCTTGTTGCCAGTCGCGTGGACTACTGCGACAGCATCTCGTACCAAGCTGCCGCCGCGTCTACCCACGTCTGTGCTCAACGCTGCAGCGCGTCCGGTGGTCAAAAAAAACAAAATGCGAGAGCATCACGTCAATTCTGCGACGATCTTCACTGATTGCTCGTTCGTCAGCGAGTACACTTTAACCCTTAGCGGTCATATGGCGGAGTTAACTGGACAAATCAAATTTGCTGTTTTGGTCATGAAGGCGAGTTATACTCGCCCAGCCATATATTATCCTTCTGTAGCAGGTCATTTTATGCAGCATAGTCGCCCCGCTGCAACAGTTATCGCTTTGCGGTGCTGTGCTTGAGTGGTGCCTGGCGTTTCCCGGCCTCGCCAGCACTGTAGTGGTCGCTATGACGATGCCAAGCAGTGGGTCCCACATCAGCAGTTTTACGGCTGACGACTGCCGGACTTGTTATACCTTGTAGATGAGTTGTAGCACGTAATATCTCGTAGTAGTGGGCGCAAAACGATATAACTAGATGAGATTGGAACACCACATAACCTGACAACTATGACAATGATGACGACCATAGCTGTAATAGGCCTATATATGATAATGATTAATGACGGTGACGTTGTAAGTACAGATTTGCACACATGGACAAGTAAAATGTCTGTTGAAATAGCTTAAATATGCTGATGTCTATCACCACTTTTCATGTTATTACAGTTATAATAAAACACTGATCTTTGATGGCTGCCGTATTCTCTGACTTTTTAGATTTTTCTCGCATATATTTGTTGCAGCCTCGAACTTGCGTATATCTGAAGTACTCAGTCGAAGCAGTGAGATAAACATTGTGCGTAAACGCAGTCACAATTTTTGGATCTTTTTAGTCCGCCCGAAAACGATAGCTTGCGGAGCGGGCTTATGTTTTAGCGCAGATGTTTTTTTTTATTTCTTCTTGAACGCGAGATCTCCGAGATGCGTGAACCGACCGGCGTGAAATTTTGCACGATGGTCAATACTAGGCCGAATTTTATAATGCCGGTCCAAAATTTTGAGGGGCACACCCCAAAAAAATTTCAGGGGCCAAAAACATGCAAAATTTGGCCCGATTTCGGACGACTTCGAAGTTCGGCGGCGAATATCTCCAAAACGGATGAAGATATTCAAAATCGGATTTTTCTACCGCGATTCCTTCCGCGTTAGGCGAAACAAGTCCTGTGAACTTTGGTCTAGTGACCTTAGAGATCTCGATGTAAACTCGTACCCACCTAAAGCGCATATTTCGGAAAAACATATTTCGGCCCCTAGGAAGTGCTGCGCCCCAAAATTTTTACACGCGCTAGAGAATCACCAAGTCTTACTAGCGCACCCCCACCAACGGGGTCGGCGGCCCCCTTACAACTTTTTTCAAAGGGGAGTCAAAAATTGCCTTAAAATGTAGCGTATTAGACGAAGGATTTTTGGAGCCAAAGGGAGTAGCTTCATGAGACTTTGCCACGTGACGTGCTGCTAGATGGGGGTGATAACGCGGGTACAACTTTTAGGGGGCACCGTCCCCTTAAAATTTGGGAGTGCAAAAAAAAAACAAAATTTAGTACGTTTAACGACAACTTTCGACTTTGAGCGCAAATATCTCTGAACTGCATAGGGATATCGACAAGCGGTAAACGGCGTTATCAAACACAGTTCATTCCGCGTTGAATAAAAAATTGTGTGAACTTCAGTCCACTAACATCAGAGATTACGCGGCTAATGTTTACCCACCCAAATCAAATTTTTCGGAAGGCCATATTTCGGCCCCTAGGGAGTGCTGCGCCCCCAAATTTTTACACGAGCTAGAGAATGACCAAGTCTTACTAGCGCACCTCCACCGGGGACGGGGCCCCCTTACAACTTTTTTCAAAGGGGGTCAAAAATTGGCTTAAAATGCAATAAATTAGCGCTTATAACTTCGGAGTTAGGGGGTGTAGCCCGACAAAACTTTGGCACTTGACGCGGCTCTAGGTTGGGGTGTTAACGCAAGTACAACTTTCAAGGGCACCGCCCCCTTAAAATTTGGGAGGGCAAAAAACGTTCAAAAATCGGTGCAATTTACGACAATTTTCGAGTTTGAGCGCAAATATCTCTGGAACCGATGAAGATAGCGACATAACCTAAACGGCGTTGACAAGTACGTTCCTTTCGGCGTTGAATAAAAAAATTTGGTGAAATTCTGTCCACCACGAACCAAGTTATAAGCGCTAATGTTGACCTACCCTAAGTCGACAATGCGCGTTCGGCGTATGCCAATGCATTTGAGTTCGG
>Ga0056128_1005165_pt1 | contig 16392 bp, 6 predicted proteins | sample WorMetLIZISLAND2_FD_71113 | JGI IMG/M metagenome (GOLD analysis project Ga0056128, IMG submission 71113) | Marine gutless worms symbiont microbial communities from Max Planck institute for Marine Microbiology, Germany - Olavius geniculatus... ... | reverse complement strand
TTGGAGTACTGCAGTGCAGTTGCCTCTACTGTTGGTGCCACAGGAAAACCTCAGCTGGTACTCTGTTCTTAAAATTTCTCGCAAAGTAACACATGCTGTTGAGTGCTGATTCTCTAACGATTATTTTTGTCAAAATCTACTGCTATTGAACCAGGACTGTTGGAGTTATTGCAAAGGTAGCAGGGGTCCGGGTTTTTTTGAGACACAGTGTAGTTACACAGTAAAAGTTAATATCGTCAGCATCAGAAAATACTAACACAAACGACTTGCAGCCACAAGCGGCGCACACATAATCCGTCACAATCTATCTACAACCTAGAAACACGAAATCTTCACGGGGTCTGCCCAAAAACTATTTTTGTGACAGAATTTTGTGCAGTTAGGTGAAAAGTTTCCCCTTGAACAATGGTGTCAAAATAGTACCAGAATCGTTATTTTATTTTACCACTGTCGATTCGTCTAGCGTGAAAACGTTGCAGATGGGCGCAGACTTGCTGCCTATTATAACAAGCGCTGCTGACGAGCTTTCCGGAGGTACCAAGATCGATAACCTTGAACGATCATGAAGACTCAAAATAAGGGATTTTGGTGATTGTTTGCGGCTTTAAACTGCTGCGCACATTTCAACGCTGAAATGGCTAGAGATAGACCAAAATAACTTGCATATAAAATATCCAAGATTAAACGTATAAATCCTAGCAGGTTTAAGGAGTCTTGCGTACGAAGACGTCAAATTTGGGTAGTCTATCCCTTTGCAATGCGCGATTTCTGATTCACTAATTTAGCATAAAACGGATATGCCTACAAATAGACACAGACTATGCCGTAACAAGCACTGCTGACGAGATCTACGTAGTTACAGATGCTCCTAAAACTTAAAATATAAAACGGGTTTTCAGTAATTATTTTGCGATTTTATTTTGCGACGCATATTTTAACAGTGAACTGCATCCAAGTTACTGGAGATAAACAAAAAACGACCAGCGTATGAAATTTTTAGCATAAAACATAGATTTTAACAGTTTTAAGTTTCAATTTTCTTATGTTCAGAAATTCTCGCTACGGGGGCGTTAAATATGGGTCCCCCTTCAAAGCGCATTGTTTTTGTTGCCCGTTGTACACCGACTCCCCAAGTACGTACATGTAGCAGCACCGATGCTCCCGCGATACGCGTAAAAGAAACGAGTTGAAACCATAGCCGGATGAAAAGATGATACCTTCTAACTGCGCAATCATTGCGCAATCAGCTCTGCTGATGTCATTATGGATAACAAATATCGGCTACTGCATTTGAATACTCAGTGGCTGAGAGCAGCAGCGAAGACAACTAGCTTAGTTCTGAGCTCCTTAACTACAAAAATAGCGATTGGAAGGACGTGTTTGTATAGGTCTGCAGGATTCACTGGTACCTTATTATTGTATGACGATTTGGCCCGCAGTACAATCCCACTCCACGTCAGGAAATCCATCTCAAAGCTACGGAGCGTCAACTGCCATGCGTGATCACACAGTATCATAGATGTAAAAAACATTTTTTATGTATTTTATAAAAGTATTAAAACTATGTTTTTTATGTATTTTATTTTTTATGTTTTTTATTTCTGGTTTTTTTACTTTTTAATGTTTTTGTGCTTTAAATGTCATGTTTTTTTGTTTTTTTAAATCGTTAGAATAAATTACTACAGATGTGTTAAAAACTGTTGACGTGACTAGTATACTTGGTATTTGTTCTCACATTTGATTGTTTAGTTCATAGATGAGTATGTACCATAATCACGGTTACATAAAATAAAAATGCCTAAAGTAAAAAGTAGCGAATGGAAACATCTGCAGTTTAATGTTTTTTATAGTGTTTTTAATGTTTTTATAAAAGTATAAAATACATGTTTTTTATGTATTTTATTTGCAAATGAATGTTTTAACATCTATGCACAATATAACCTGCCATCCGACATAGGTGAACGCGCCTCGACTTTACCAGTCCGGTACTCGATGTAAGCCTACCTGCCTCAGCGGGACGAAAAGGCTGAGTTGGCCTGGTGTTTGGTGATTTACCGAGATGGGTTCAGCTGTCCGCAGACAAAGTAGTAGCCGGGCCCAGCAAGAATTAACTTCATTGATGGAACAACAAAGTTGATGTTGAACGAAGGCACGTCTCGGCACCAGACCGTCTTACATTCAGAGCTAATAACGCCGTCGTTGAAGGTCATCTGTGGAGAACGTCGCATGGCAAGTGTACCCATTAACAATAATATTAGTCTAGGCCTACCGCTGCGCTCACTGCGGAGTCTGACTACCTACACTCTGCGACGTTGCTCGTGATCTTCTCCTGCCCTGCGCTTTGTCGTCGATTCACTGACTCGCCAGTCAGTCGCCAGGTGTCGCGCCTCCCAGTGATACCCCGTTTTCACGAGGAAACATGCACGAAGCAAACATGAAGCAAACGCATTCGATATACACGTGCACGACGTGTGCTCTAAGTTTGCTTCATGTTTGCGTCATGTTTACTTCATGTTTGTTTCCTCGTGTAAACGGGGTATGCGCGACAGCGCCGCTTGTTGAGTGTTGATGACGAATAGCGATGCTACAAGCTCTGTAACCTCAGCTACCGCTTAGAAAACAGGCGTTACGCGTGGAATTTTAGCAACAATGCACATCGGACAGAAAAGATTTCATAATCTTTCGTCGTTTTGATAAGGCAGCAGGGTGTGATGAATGGTCTGACAGACAGACAGACAGACGAACGGGCACCTTTGCGATAGCTAAGACGAAGCATCTGCGTAGCAGCTGCACGACCACATTTCGCTGTGATACTATTAACGTGCTAATAGCAGGTTAATGGGTCTGTATTTTGACTCAACTGTTTTCTCTAGACAATTTTGAATTCAATCTGGCATCGAGGACAGGGTGGGCCAAAAACCGGACCTGTTTGAGCGTGGATAACTCAGCAATGGTTAGTGGTAGAAAGACGTGTAGTACGTCAAAAGTTTCAGAATGCTGTAAAAAATAAACGACAAATTTTCATGCTGAAGCATTTATATATTCTTTGCTTAATTTGCATAAATATGCGTCACCTCCAAATTCTGCCAAATCTGACTGTAACACATTGATTTAACGTGGATATTTGAGCTTATGTAACTTAGCGATATTTATTGATGGAAAGGCGCGTAATATACCAAAAGTTTCAAAATTGTGTACCTAAAAAGTGTACAACTTGCCTGTCTCAGCATTTAAATATTCTTGGCCTGATTTACACAAATCTGCACATAAATTTAAGTTGATTTTAATCCAGCATACAGTGAAATATCAACAATCATTAACACATACGTTGGGTTTAGATAAAATTCGACATAGGCAGTTGCCCAGTTTTTGCATTCATAACCGTCATCAGTCTTGTTAGGCAGCTGATCGATCGCTGGAGTCAATGTGTTCAGGATCAGCTGAGCCCCGCATTCGATTAGCACACGTTTTAGCTGGTCAGTTACTGAAATTTTGTGACCATGTTATCTGTTGCAATGCCCCCGCACTGCATAATTCACAGAATTTAAATCTAGACTTTTTGGCAGTAAGTTTTTGAGTTTAGTGAACTCGGGCACATGAGAGTATAGGCAAATGCCTAATTTCAGGGGTAATGAAAATTTATGCAAATTAGGCTAAGAATATCTAAATGATTTGCTATGCAAGTTTGGCCCTTTTTGTCTACAACATTCTAAAACTTTTGACATATAACACGCCTTTCTACTAGCAACCATCGGTGAGTTATCAACGCTCAAACAGGTCCGGTTTTTTTGGCCCACCCTGTATATGGCGAAGGTCAGGGACAGCTGCTTTTTTACATTGTAACGCGTCAGAAAACGTTGTTTATGTCCGAAAGATTTGTCCGAAAAATACATATTTTGCGGCCAGGATTGGTAGGCTTAGTCCTGTCTTTGAAGAGATTTAGGGGCGAAATTGAAACATGGAAATGCAATCTCCTCTGTCGATAAGTCGTAGTTGGATATTGCCACATCCTACCCCGCAGCTTCTTTAACCCACGACGACTCTGTGGCGAAGAGATCAATTGTTTGATTGAGTTATGGTGTCATTAAAACTGTGATCTTATACTCAAAAGTCTTTATCTCGTTCTCAGTCAATGATTACCAATATCCGGTAACATTTTATCTGGCGTTTTTGCAATAAACATAAACAACATTCTATCTCACATTTTATGTAAGTTTTGTTACCATTGTATCACATTGTTGCATGATTATATTGTAGCAATCCAAACTACTAGCTGCAATACGCTGATACACGTTCGCTCAGTTTCCAAAACAGATCGCCGGTGGCGTTGGCTTCTCCGCATTTGCAGAAAAAACCGACGTCAGACTGCACGATGACTTTGTAGAATAGAGTGATCGTGTAGCACGGGACAGAGACGGACAATGCGACCGAATCATCGTCGGTCGTCTCGCTGTAATGGGACAACTGCAGCTTACTGGTCGATCGTCGAATGATCCAGTAGGCCTACGCACGACGACAGACGGACTGATCGACACCGTTCTTTACTGGTGAGCCAGCGTCAGCAACGACGTGTTCGGCATACTGTAGAGCGCAGATAGCAGGCTATATACAGGCGACACTCGAGCCGCTGCTGCAGTTCAAGACGGTCTACGGAACGATGTCAACTGACGGAATTAGCTCCGTTCACGATCCACCTATTCTGCGCTATCGCCGTCAGTGTGGGAATTAGACTAAAAGAACTACAGGAGGTTGAAAGTTTGACGTGTTTAAAATCGATACATGCGGAAGAGGATTTATGAAGGACTGTAAGTAAGGAGACGGTAGAACGCTGCTGAGAATCTGATTAGGATTAATGCTGCACATACAGGGTGCATAAAATATACTAAAATATATTGCACATTAAATACACTGCGTCCCAAAAAAACTATGCAAAATCGTTTTTTTAAATTTTATGGTAGGGACTACATACACTGTGTACAGAAAAAAGTAAACCGCTAGACATTGTACAATAAAAATGTCAAATATGAACAAATCTGAATAAAGTTTTGTACACGTAATTCGCAATAAATTGCTGAATAGATTACCAAGTTTCGTTAAAAGATATTGTTTCTTAGTGGAGTTATTGAATTGTCGAATATCGATAACAAAATATCTCAGTTACCAACATGGCGTTACATACTGCAGTCGCTCGATCGTAAGTGCCGTTTGTTCACGCAATCAATGTCAACAAATGGTATTTTCTGCAAACCATCATGCTTTAATTAAACTGTTGAGACATTAGACAGAGTATATAGTGCTAAAAATTTTTTGCGGAATTTCCCAGCAAGCTGTAAACACTGCCAGGATTAAACAAACTGTCCGTGCGGTTGCTTAATACTGGACACTTCACGTTTTGGGTGACCTCACAAAAGCCACAGTGTGCGTTGACAAATTTAACTGAAATTCGGCACTTTGATTGCCAAGAGATTGTAAATTGTTGACGTATAATTTTGCTGTAATCAGATGTTGTTTGTTGGAGTTACGCAGATGTACAAACTACAGAGGGGTTTACTTACGTAACGCCATTAAATTTGGTAACGAATATATTTTGTTACCGATATTTAACAATTTATAATTCCGTTGAGAAACAATATTTGAACGAAATTTGGTAATTTTTTTAGCGATTTATTGGCAATTAGGTATACGAAATTTTGTTCAAAATTGTTTAGATTTAACATTTTTATTGCACAATGTCCCGGAATTTACTTTTTTCCGGACACATTGTAGGATCAAAGAGCCATGAAAGAGTGGGCTGTCAGCATACTGATACATATTAGTGGCATAGTTTGCACAGGAAAAAAACACAATAATAGGGGAAAACAGAAGAAACGGCGACTGCAAGACAGTTGCACACACTGCTTTACAGTGTGTCAGATGTCTGCTAGAAAACACGAAATTGTCGTTTGTGTTGTGCAGAGTAAGAAAAACGACGACAACGAAATGATCTCTGAAGAATAGTAAAAGTGCCAGACGTAGCACAATGGACAGCGCCGGTGAAGATCAGATGTTATTGTCACAATGTCACTTCATTCGTCCAGCGTAGACTGCAACAACAAAGACTGGCCCGCCGCCGAGTTGTTCACGCACACGACTGGGAATTTCGTGAGTACAGGCAACGACAGCGGAATGATGCAAGCGACGTCGAAATGCCTGCAGCGATAATTTGCTTTACGCCAATTGCATCAACGCGATCTCCTAGTGGATACCCCGTTGTGCCTCCCCTCTGCAAAAATAATGGCTAACTGGGTCACGATGCATATGCGTTCCCCGAACAGTGTGTTTATTTCGGGCTGAGACAAAGCCAAGACCGAGTTTTAAAAATTTCGGTTTTAAGACCAAGGCATATTGATCTCGTTTTATATTTAATTAATCGTTGTGTGCCATCTTTCGTGTCAGAATATTAGTGTACAGTGTCCTTTTCGGAGCTTGTCTTTAGCTCATCTTTTGATTTTCTTTTTTCTTATCAAATTATTTTTTTTCTTGCAGAAGTAAGGCGTGAGACCAATGCAATGCGTAGGCCTATATTGGCTTAGCCTAGAGTATTTCGTCGCATGTCTGGCATCATTTTTTGCCAGTTTGTGTTTTCAATTTTTTTAAATTGCAGATTTAAGAAACTAATTTTAGATTAAAACATGCAAACAAACAACGGAAACAATCTATGCGCAATAAAACTGGGAAAACCAATGAACTCTTATAGCCTACGTGGGATAGACCCAAATCGATAGTCTATTTGACGTGGTAATGACATTAGGCGTGGTTACGAGATGTGGCGCCGAGTGTTAATGCCACGGCGTAGAACTGTAAGTAGTTCGTATCCACAGAACTACACAACTTGCGCCAGTCGCACACTGTTTGCAATGGCACAGCCATGAAGTGTTTCAAGCGAAACATAGAAAACATGGGAAGGCGCATAGGCATGGGCCCAGTGGTGCACTAGCTCCGTATTCGTTGTCATCCGAAGCTAATTTGTTGTGTCGCTGTTCAAGTTGTTCTGCAGCTGTATTTTAGTCCGAAGTGCGAGGCATGCGAAATTTGTTCGTCTTCATCTTTGGCGATCGATTGAGTTCTTTAAGCACGTCTTCATACCATAAAAGTTTGCTTAATATTTTACTTCACAGCGCACCAAAATGCTAGTGGCGACCTGGCTGAGGCCGGAAAGGTAAATGTTTGAACCCTCCACGTCAAAATTCACTAATAAAAGGAATTGACACGCCACTGTACGCGATACGAAAAGCCGTCGGGATTTTCCAGACCATTCGGAGCCGCGGCTGCCCTTAGAATAAAGCGCTGTTTATAAAAGGGGATAAGAGAGAACGATAAAAGCAGACTAAGTGTTAAGAACGTTGATGGCGAATGTCCGTCGAGTGTAACTACACTTCCGGCACACACAGCTGCGACTAGCTACCGTCACCGCCACTCCGCCAGTATACACTGACTGTACTGTAGTCGTATCAACGACTAGCTTCCGCATTGAATCTTCAAGCAGCTATCTATAGCGGTGTGTGGACTCTAAACCCGCACACTCGAGTCCGTAACAAATGACGCTTTGATATGCATTAGTGATTAACGAATTAAGTTGATCTCGATCAACAATTAAGTTGCTGTACGCCGCGCCCGGATACTACTTGAATGGGCAACTGTCTGCTGCGACGTATATCTTGGTATACTAACCACCAAAGTTAACTCAGCTTTCTATTCCTCCAGGATAGGTAAATCGAGTGCCAGTCTGCTATGCTGTGGTTAAGGCGAGATGCATTCACCTGTGTGATCCCATAAATATGGCAGTTGGCGCTCCGTAGCTCTTGGATAGATTCCCAAGACTTTACTGTAATTTTAACTTGATTAAACGGTTTTTGTGTCGTGTAGCAAATGATCAGAAAAATATTTTCCTTGTTTGTCATTTTTACGCATATTGCATAGCTTATCATTTGCGAGAGCATACTAACATTTGAATTCTTGTTCTATTGTTTTTGTTTTATTCATTTTTCTTATTTCTTTATTTTACCTCATTTTTTCTTTTACGTTTGTTTGTTTAAATTATGTTTACATTTTTTAGTCATCTCATTGTTTTTCATGCCGCGCGGTACTGACTAAGAGGTGTTACGGTCGGTTTTTCGACCACGCGTTTAACTCCGTTCATCCGCTCTCAGCAGATGAAATTGCGGATATTCGGTGGATCGAAAAAAGCGGTGGTATTCGCAGACAACGACTAATGAGGCAAAGGCTGCTGCTTTGACTGCTATTCCCGACAGAGTCGCATTGAACGACACCTGACGGCAGACTAGACGCTGTCGCTGACTATCGCTCTGCAGTCGCTAGTTGCTTCGCTACAAGACAATTGCTCAGCGAAGAAGGCAGGTAACGGAACTGCTTTTTAACGAAATTTTATCATAAAGTGTAGTAGTGGCCCATAATTCGACACCAAAGTGTCGACGTCGATGTCATTGGCTCACCGCACAAATTAATTAAAATTTGATCTTAATGTGACCTTGACTTTGACCCCACGACGTTGAAAACAAAATCACTTAATCTAGAAAATGCATATTCTATTTAGCGCAAACTCCGTCAAGTCGTTTAAAAGCAAGAAAATGAAGTCCTAAGGTCTGCTCGTAGCCTAACTATGGATTTTTTTTTGCTGCGACACTTACGGTGACCCGTCTATTTTCAAAATTCAGTCATTTTATTATTGGTCAATGGCAGGCCCGTCGAGAGCCACAGGTCCAGGGAAACATTTTCCCGGGACCCTCAAACATTCTCGTGGGGCCTCTCTAAAATTTTTTTTTGAATTTTTTTCTTTAAAATGGTGCATTCTGGTGTACTTTATATTTCTGAGCAACGGCGGGATCCCTGAAACGTCGCGGGGTCCGGGGTAACTTACCCCCTACCCCGCCCTATCGACGGGCCTGGCAATGGTCGTTGCAAAGCGGCAGAATAGCAATGAGAAAAACTGCTCAAATTTTAGCCTTTTAAGAAATTTCTTACCTGTGGGAACATCTTCTTTTAAAAGATACAATACACGGGGCTGAAAATCGTTTATTTTAGGGAAATTTTGGAGCAAAAATAAACTTTTGAGCACGCATAATAGCTCATGTCGGAGATTTCCACGGTCTGTCGGAAAATAATTGCAACTTTTTGCCTTCAACTGTTGTAATCCTCGACTCCCCTGCTTTCGTTTATACATGTATCATCAACCACCAGAGTTTGGTAGCCCTCTGTCCGATACATAGATATGGTGCACTGCTAACAAAATTTTTTTGTGCACGCACGGACGTACACACGGCAGAAAACCCGAAAATATTAATGTAACGTTGTAAAGTGCAGATTTTGAAACACAGCGTACAAACTCCCTTCAAATCCCACAGGGCCTAGGCCATCGAATATTTCGTACTGCGTAATGTACCAAGTGAACGATCTCGCAAGTTCGCAGCGCAACACAAGAAAACTTAACAGGCCGGAAAATCTAGCGCTGTTGTCCGACATTCTCTGGCCTATGGAGCCCCTTCTTGTAGAGCCCCTGTACCGTACGGCCGAACACACTGAACAGGCGCCTCTATAGTGTGCGAATTCACCAGATGCGCTAATGAAGTTTACGTAGATAAGCCTACGCACGTCACCGTCAACATTACGTGACCGCATCATAGAGAAAGCGATAGACAAGCGTGCAGAGAACGACACAAACAGACATACATCGAGAGACATCTGCAGAGGGAGACTCACAGTGATCAAACAACAACGCCGCAAAGAAATAAGTAATAATGCATCTTTTTGTATGGAGCCTAACGCATTTTAGTTATCTTTTTTAAAGTTTTCACCAACTGTAAGCGATGGCTTATGATTACGGTTGTAGGTCATTAACCAGTAGTTGACGGAGTCAGTCGCTAAGCGGTTAAAGAACCATTTAAGCAGGGAGCACGAATGTGACAGACAAAGACAGGCAGACCACGGTACGAAGCAATTGGTAGCTATAGACGAAATCGCTTGCACTAAAGCGATCTCGCAAAATTAATGTGCAAATACTGACCTGACTCAAGCTTTGCGGTTAATTTACTTTTTCCTGTAAAATAAAATATTCCGTGTGCTGTTACTTACCATGCCAGCATGGATACAGCTACAAATTATGGTCTTATCAGTTCATAGCAGCTTGAGTTACTGTGTTTGCTGATGCATTTAATTCACACGTTACGAACACCACACAAACAGCCAGTGTCACATCACGAACACGACTTCGGTCCGGCAGCAGTCTCCGTTACGAGCAACCACGCACACGACTAAAGTTTGGACAACGAGCGTTTTCCTACGCTGCACCAGCTGCGTGGAACCGTCTGCCACCGTCACTTCAAGAACTATCTGACACTGCGTCATTCAAACGAAACTTTAAAACATTACTGTTTCAGCGAGCGTTTTATCTCTGACTAGTATTTACATTTTGTACATTATCTTTAGGTTTTATTTTAGCTCTTAAGTTTGTCGTACACCACTGGTCATTTTTGTAAGCGGTTATTTTTTTTGATTGATTGATTGATTGATTGAGTTGAGAGAAAAACTGGCCAGAAACGCAACGTTGAAGTCAAAATCTTGCAGAGGCGGTCTTAACCAGGCATGCTGGAAATACGACGCCGTTGCATGATATAAAACTGTACGCCCCTGCAGAGTTGCGATTTGTGTATTTAATAAAAACAGGCAAGACCCAAACTGCACGATAATACTGACCAATGAACTGGTGTTATTGCCATCAAAACTGCTTATGCTTAGTGCTGTACACTTTGTTGTCGTTCTGCAGTTCTTGCTTTCAGAGCTCTGTACTTCATGTTTGAATAAGTACGTCTACTTTTAAAGCTGCAGTCTAACTAGTCATTCAGTGCGGCAATGTACAGGTCAACTCGGCCTCCTACCGTCAACGGGACTGAATAGTAGTAGTTTACCGGCTACGTGGTGAAAACCTAATGTGACTGATTGGGGCGGTGGTATGTCTGCTGACTGCAAACCGCGGGTCCAAATGTTCGCTGTCGCGTGCAACGGATGGCCGCATAGTGCGCTGCGGTATCATTAGCTCATGCCAATCAGCTGCCACTTTCGAGATTGCAAAGCGCATCTGCACGTAAGTCCGACTGACGTAAGCAGCGCTATATTAGGTACCTGATCTTTGCTTTGCCTTTACCTTCGAAGTAAACTGTTCGTGACAGGTCTGCGGATTTGCTATTAACTCTGTGCTTTAAGCACCCGTAGACAATTTTCTATGGCTAAATAAATAGTTTTTGTTTACCTGTCTATGATGCTTTACGCTGTTTTACGCTTTATTTTTTTCCTCTTGTCTAATTTTGTACCCGTTTAGCATTGGCGGAACTAACAGAAATTTTGCCCGTACACACCGTATTTCAAAAAAATATCTGCCACATTTTTAAATAACTCTGTGAAACATTGGCCGACTTTAATAATTTCTGGCACACAACATAGTGAAAAAAATTGACGTGGTCGTAAATGTTCACCTTTGTTCACCTTACTTTAATACTGTTGCTACACTACTTTGTGAAATGCTGAAGTCGTATTTTAGCTGTTTACAACAATGAATTCCTACTAGGTAGCGCATGCGTCGGCTCAGAAATAAGTAAATTAATAGCGACAAAATAACTAGCAATTATTGTCTTTTGAAAAGTCACACGTATCGCATCACATTATTTCTATTACAGCATGTGCTCAAAATGTCCTCCAGCACGAACGCAAGCTCGTAGACGCTGACGCCACTCGCCAATATCACGTTCAATAACCGCGGGACTTAGAGCAGTTCACTCGCTATTAATGCGTCGTTTCAGTACTGTTCGTTGACGTACGATCTTAAAATGGCTACGGTTAGTATTAAACAAATATCAGATTTTTAACGGCTCTGTTGTCTTAATGTTCTCAATGATTTCTGAGCCGACGCCTGCGCTACCAGTATGAATTCATTGTTGTAAACTGCTAAACTACGACCTCTGCATTTTACAAGGTAGTGAAGCAACAGTGTTAAAGTGGAATGTGAAAAACCGTAGCTATTTACGTAGTTTTTTGTGATATTAATTGCCAAATATTATTTAAATTAGCCAATGTTTCGACAAGATATTCCAAAAATAAGTGGCACGTATTTTTAAGTATCAGTGTATATGTCCTTTTGCTGTCATGACTTTTCTTCGTCATACCTGAAGCCATGGACCTTGAGTAACGGCTTGGCTGGTATACAGTGCCAGAGATGGACGCGGGTCATTTTTTTGAATCCGGATCCTACCCGACCCACAAACGTCCGACCCGTGACCCGACCCGACCAGACAAAAAATTGTCTACAATTTGACTTGCGACACGACCCGACCCGACTCCATGCAAATGCAATGCGTTACATTACAGACTGCATTTTTACAATAAAAAACAGTGCTGTGCGAAATACTGAGCATGAGTACTTAAGAAAAAGTAACAGTTTTGCCACTTTTTACTCCAGTAAAAATAACAAGAAGCCCAGCCATCGCAAGGATAGCCGACCGTACTGGTTGTCAGTGACCTTCAATGTCATCCAAGGTCAATGATTTTCATCTTATGTGGCAAAACGTATATGGCACTTCCTATTAGTGATTAATTGTAATCTTGACCATATCTTTTACTGTTTCCCAGATATGGCCAGTTTTCCTTTGAAAATGCACACTTTTTCTATCTCTGCCCATTCAACCCCAAATTTGAAAACGTTTCTCTTGCACTATATCGCTGAAATTTTGCATGAAGTTTAACATACATGGCTAATTATTTGTATAAAAAAATTTTCCCCTAGGCCTACGACGTAAAGCTCAGCCACAATGCATCCATTACAGACGGACAGACAACCATGCCAATAGCTATTATTTTTTATCCAGGGTATTGTTAGGCCTATTATTGTACGATTTAGTTTAAGGTGCCGTAAAAGTACAACGTAACTGCAAAACACCTAGCAAAGTGGACAAAACGAAAGTTAAACAAAATAACTGCGTATAAACTGAAAAGATAAAAAACTACATAACTATTTCAGTTTTAAGGCGTTGTCTGAAAATTTCGAGCAACGGTGCCGATACGATAGATGATAACAAATTACAGTAGCTAAAGTATAACTTCACCAAAAGTAGCATTTGTCAGAAGTTATTGTTAACGTCATTGTGGCAACTTCGTCCGTTACATTGTTAAATCAACTTTTCTTAACGTTCAACATAAAATATAGTCATAAGCAAAACATTTTCTACAGTACAGAGGCTTCAGCGGCTTGTTTTTCTTGAGTAGGCTATGACCAAGTTTTCGAATAGTTCGTTTAGTTTGTTTTCTGCTGCTTTGAACTGGCGTCTACCAATCGTCGATTCACACTTCAAACGCGTGGTAGGCCTATATCGTCTGAATGGCAGAGCTATAGTGCAACGAAAACTCGTTACGCTGTCTCCTGCTGGGTGTTTTCCGGGTTCCCCAAAGTTGATGTCAGGCTGACGGCTGGCCTGTTGTTAACGTTGCAAACTGCGACTGCGACTGATCTCATGCGGTGAGTCTTCGGCGACTCAGCGCAACTATTATTGTAATTGCTCAGTTTTCTGCTGCCCGCTGTTGCGTCGTAGAACTACTCATAAAATTACTTGTAACCACTGCTGGTTATTTGATCTTGAACCACACATTGGTCGGTGCTGTCCTGGTCAATTAAATGACAACAGTAAGAATACAAATGATAGAAAATAATGCATAAAAACACGCGGTAAAAAGTAGGTCTGACCCGTGGGGCCGCGATCCGACCTTACCCGACCCGATCCGCAGATGGACCCAATTCGTGTCCATCTCTAGTATACACCGCTACCTTGTGTCTTTACCGACGTTCTATGGACGGCTATTAAACATCATCGCAGTTTGTTCCAGTTTTTGCCTTTCCCTGTGCAGGGAGGGACAATTCGTTTTCTTGCTGGACGCGCGTGCTGTGCTCATAATGGCAGACATGATGATTTGACTACTGTCTTTTAAGTGGTTGTCGTTCAAGGTCCACTAAACTCGAAGCTGTTCTTGGTGGTTTCTGTGCGTCTAATGATAGCAGTAAGGCACACCGCGCGATGCATGCTCGTGTATCTGCATGTGCACTCAACTTCACCCTGCGCGCAGCGCTTGCCACGCTAATGCCGTGGTAATGATTCTGTCTATGAAGCTAATGATGTGATTGAGCAAGGCAGAAAAGACCATAGCTATTGCGCGTTGCTTTTGCAAATAATATTACGAGCTTCAGCAAGGCAGAAAGAACTAGGTGTGGTACTGCTAACGATGGTTGCCACGCACGCGAGCTAGCGGACCAGTAATTGCACGACGACGTCACACATAGCTACCGCTACAGCTACTATACGCTGCTGCTGCTGCTGACAGCGCTGAGATGCAGGCGGAGGATAATTTTCTCTGACGTCACATGGCGGTGTGCTTTATGGACATCACCTTACTCTATCTACCTGAGTGTCACATCATCAGACTGACTGACAGACTGACTGGCTGCCTCTGATGCAATGCAATCTCATGAGGCAATGTCGTCTCTTTTCTCAGATCAAACTGAAACGTACGTTCCTGCAACATTTTCAGCGTAGTTGCAATAAACGTTTACAAATGTTTTTTTTTAAATTCTGTTACAAAAACGCACTTTCAACGTTTTCTACGTTTTATGTGCAAAAAAATCGAACCAAGTGCTACTGGTAAACTGATCTAAACTTAAAAAGCGTTTTTTAAAGTTTACGTTTCGCGCTTATCGAATGCGATTTTGTTTTACGTTTGTCGTAGTTTTATAGCACACGGAAGCGCCAAATTATGACCATCAGGCGTGATTTCGTAGAATCTACTCTACGGTGTTGTGATCGTAATAAAAGCTTATGGTTAGAATCTAATTTTGAGTATCAAAGTGACACTATTTAACGATTTCCATTTTGTAGGCCTCTCTAAGCTCACGCCTCCAGTTTAATATTATTTCTGGATTTATGCTATACATTTTTATTATTTTGATGACTCATTATAAGTTTATAAACTTATGTAGGTTTGCAAAATAATCTTCATTTTTCCGATCTTTCGCCGCGAGTTTCAAAATTTGTCGAGTCGAGCTTAGAGCTTCAAGTTAACTCGAAAGTTTCGCAACCCGACGATGCGTCTAACATTGCGACTCGAGTAGCGAGAATAAACTTGAAAATCAACTCGACGATTTCTATCCTCTCTCGACGCGTTGTCAAACAAAAATATTAAGAAATAATAAACCTAAAACTGTTTTAGGTTTTGGTTTTATTCTACACTATGTATCAATAAAACAGTCAAAATTGTTTTTATAATAACTTTGTCAATTTTTTACTAACTTTAATAATCTGTAAAGATGGCCAAGACGACAGAAATATGCAAGGTCCACTTTTTTTTTACTTCAACTAATTTATGTCAATGCATTACCGTGTAAAACACAGATGCTTCAAATTGTTACATCACTTGGTGATTATTTGTGTCAGATTGCTCACCTTTGCATCACCAATTCAGCAGACAACGCTAAGCGATTTAATTTTTTTGGTATTAAGTATTTACGGTAAAATAGCAGACTACAAAATAGATGACTGATAAACTTTAAAACGTCTGATCGGTAAGTGAATGCCGTTTGATCAGTCGATCGTTGATTTCTCTATCAGCCAGTGGCGTTGCATGTAAACCAATGCAGGACACTTTTTGAGCATAAACTCTGATAATTTGCAAGCGAGCTGTTATACAAACTTATAATTCTGCTAAATAGTTCGCATTTCAGCTTATTGTGTGCTTAATAAAGTCGTTACAACGTTTACTGGAGACAACAACTCAGCGTTATGCAGCAATTTAGAGCATCTATTTTTCACACGGTAGTGTGTTGACATATATTAGGCGAGGTATAATATGAGTGCACCTTACTTAATGCTATCGTCTTGGCCTTGGCCCACGTTGTGCCAAAAATTATTAATGTTGATAAAAATTTGACGATGGTGTGACAAAAACATTTTTGACTGTTTTTATTGAGATACGGTGTAGCATCGATTTTACTGCAGATTTTGCGATTTTACCTTTTGTAATTTTGCTGTTTTCTATGTGCAAGTCCTTAAATGTTGCCGTTAACAAGTGTATAAACTGATGTTTTGTACATTTATATTTGCTGTTTTAGTGATACTGTTTTCCTACTGGTGATCAGTTACAAAGATATTGCGCTTCAGATATTTCTTACAGTAACCAAGCCACTTATAACGGTTACTTACTACCTAACAGCATGACCACACGCGTTATTATTTATTTGCTTCACCCTCAAAACCCCTTGTTAGATGCAAGAATCTCGGAGATATCTCGTACATATGTCGAGTTATA
>Ga0056128_1005164_pt1 | contig 16394 bp, 8 predicted proteins | sample WorMetLIZISLAND2_FD_71113 | JGI IMG/M metagenome (GOLD analysis project Ga0056128, IMG submission 71113) | Marine gutless worms symbiont microbial communities from Max Planck institute for Marine Microbiology, Germany - Olavius geniculatus... ... | reverse complement strand
GTTTACCTGCCCACAGGCAGTCACCCATCGCAGTATTAACCGGGCCCGGCGTACAGTAACTTCGCTGATCGGATCAGACGCGTTACCACTACACCACGCCTACCGCCTAGGTCGAGGGGAAATTTTTTTTACACGAGCCATATGTGTTACAACTCGGGCATGCAAAATTTCGGCTATCTAGTACGAGAGGAGCATTTTCAAATAGGGGGTTGAATGAAGGGCTGTAGGAAAAATGTGCGTTTTCGACAGAAAACCGGCCATTTCTCGGAAACGGTGAGAGCCTACGGCCAAGGTTACTATTAATCACTAGGCCTAATAGGAATTGGCATACGCCCTGCTAGAAGAGATGGAAATCATTGACTTTGGATGACGTTGAAAGTCACTGACAACCAATACGGTCGGCTATCCTAGCGACAGCTGGTCTTGTTTTCTCAATGTTCTTATAAACGAAGCATGAACTGCTAATGTAGGCTAATTAACAGCGGGAGATGCAGAACGTCTGCTGCAACCAGGCCCCAATTAAAGCTTTGCGGCGCCCTAGGGCATCCCTTCTTTTTCTGCCATTTCCTTTTCTCTTCCCTCTCACTTCCTCCTTTTCTTCCCCCTCTTTCCCTTCCTTCTGATTCCCTGCCCTCTCTTCCCTTCCTTTCCCCTCCCTTCCTTTAGAAGCAGGACCCCTTAAAGCCAGCTAGAGGGTCTGGGGAGCGCTGTGAGCTCCTCAGCGGTGTCTGAGGCAGAGGCCCCGCAAAAATCGAATTTGGTGCATTGTAGCCTTAAAATCTGACATCTGCTGGCAGGCGTTATACTAATTTTCCTGTGAATTAATTGACCAAAAAGTTCTAAAATGATGCATGTGAGCAGGGCATTTTAACAGAAAATTTATATAAAAAAATCAAGCCTCAATGCCACAATCGGAAAAGAGTGTGGCAATATTTTTTAAAACAGGCTTCATGAAGATAGATTGTATTTATGAGTCCACAGCAGACAACGTTGGAGCCAAACCAGTTAGTAGTAGGCACACGAATACTACATGTAGACATAATTAACTAGTTAGGCCCAAATATTTTGTGTGACTGTCACAGCTTGGTACAGTGCGACACTGCGAGCTCTTGTGCACTACAGCTTTTAGCTTCCTATAGGGCCTGACAATCCCTACGCGGTATTTAATTAATTAATTTATTTATTTCAGCACTGACATTGACAACACCAGCAACACAAATAAAAACAACAAAATGCCAGCCAAGGATAGAAAGGCTCCAGAAGGAACACTAACATCTAACCTAATCAACAGAATATAACAGAAAATTAGACAAATCAGTACGATTAAGAAAAGCCTTGAACCTAACGAGAGAGGAAAAATCAACATGGACCGGAAGTATGTTCCGCGGGCCAACAACACGCCTAGCAAAAGAATGATAGCGTACATTATGGGTACACTGCTCGGCAAACAATTTATAACCATGGCCACAAGTATTGCAAGAGGGTGCAAAACGAAAAAACGCACAGAAGTCCACATTAATTAATCTAGAAAGGAAAATCAAACGCACAATCTAGCGATCAAAGCTCGCGGTTTTCTTTATAAATAAAAACAACGACAGACAGAGACACATATACACTACTAGAACGCGACAAAAGAAATAATAAAACAGCAGGACGAAAAATGCAACTTAATCTACCCTACCGCAGTTGATTCTTTACTTTCTTTAGCGCAGAGAACGACCTCACTCCTTCAATTTTAGCAATAAATGGGCAATATCAGGGAAAGTTTGACGGCAGTGTCGACGTTTTGAAAAGTTCCAGATATTTCGTTTTCTCCAATGCGTAACTTTCTTGTTTTTACTGAGCTTGGCGCGGGGCCCCTAAAAAGCTCGGGGCCCTAAGCCCTTTCCTAGGCGGCCAATGCGTTAATCCGGCCCTGGCTGCAACGCCGCGTCGTTAGCCGCGTTGCTGACGTCACAGATAGCTTCTGGTAGGAGTTTATATTATGAAAGCGTCATCGTCGCATAGGTTTAGTGGACGAGCGAAGCCGGGATTCTGCAGCTGGGGTATAAATAATCGTGTTCGAAGGAAGAATAGTGATGGGACCGTGACCAATGACGGAGCGACTCGCCAGCACGTGTGCAGCCACGTGGATCTGCATTTGTTGTATGGCTGTCATCGCTGTCAATGCCGAGCCAGGTAGGTCTAGGCCTACAGCACGTCATTCATCAGTGAAAATATACCACAATTATTATACTCGTGGTGATTAGCACAAATAGCCTACTTTTAGGCTTCAAACTGCGTTTCTTTTTCGTTTAGTTGTAGGCCTATATGGCGTGCAACGAGCTGTACGACAAGTCGACAAAAAGTCTACCGCAAATACACAGGAAGTTGTACAACGCGTGCACTTTCGTTCGTTAATTGTCTGAGGTCCAAAACAAAACCGTAGCATCTTAGCATGACAATAATATGTACAACTTGTTGTACCACTTGTCGAATGAAGCTGCAACTAATCAGAGTAGCGGAGTTTGGGCCTTACCGATCAAAACGCGTTATCCATAGATGACAAAAATATTAATTTACAAATAAAAAGCATTTTAAAAAACTAATTTTTTTTACTTTTATAAAAACATGCAAAAACATGCAAAAACATACATAAAAACATTAAACTACATTTGGCAGAAATTAGCACAATAACATGTTAAAAACAAAAACCTGCCATTTGTCAAGACTAAAGACCGACATGTACTGAATGTTATTATGCAACGGTGATATGGTACAGATCGAAAACAGGACTACACGCAATTCGCCCATGAGGAATGCATCATATTTGTAATTTTATACGTTTATGTTTTAATAAGAACAAAAACACAACATTAAAAATAGCACAAAAACTTTGAAAATTTTTTAAAATAAAAAACATTTTTAAAAACTTTTATAAAAAACATTAGAAATGTTTTTTATATATTTCCGGCGTTATCAAGCCACAGAATAACTAATGGCCAGTTTCCATCAACGACGCAACTTGATTCGACAGCAGTTGAGTCGCGTCGGCATCGTTAGTGTGAACTGGCCATTATATAATTGGAATTAAGTACCTAAAAGATCAGTGGCTAAAAGGAAAAGCATAAGCCCTATTTCATTTTTTGTGTCTATACTGTAGGAGTAATATAATTCTTTGTGTGCGTTGGTGTTCCTGTGAGTTTTTGATCATTACTGTGTGCGGTGTGCTGAAATGACTCAAATGAGTGCAATTTTTGGCTCTCTGACTCAAAAAAGTACTATCGCAATCCAGTCTTTCGGCTGCAACACTAATAAACGTTCATTCTTATGCAAATTGCTTGTATTTTTGAAATAATTAGATAAATGCAATAAATATAAACCGATGCGTGTTGTCCATCCGCCCTATACGGCTCCAAACTAAAATGTGATTCCGATATCGATTCAATAGTCGCCTCACTAGACCGGAGCTAGCTGACTGCTGACGTGATTGGCCAGCTAATCTCCGTCCACTGAGACCCTCAGTGCCCTCCCCCAACACCCCAACCACCCAAGGTGTCCGTCTCCAAAAATGAATAGAAATCACCCAAAGTGTCCGACTACCTTTGGCACCAAGGGCGTCTATCCCCCCTCAGCGCCAGGAGGCAACCTTCCCTCAACTCTGACGCTCTTCTCTCTCCCCTTCTCCCATCAATTTTTTCGTACTTTTTGTTCCGTCCGTTTTGGTTGCCTTTTTCCGTTTTTCTTGTTTTTCTTCTATTTTCCCTCCCCTTGTTTTCTTTTATTCCCTCTTCTTTTCCTTAGAAGAAGGACCCCTGAAATGCAGCTAAGGGTCTGAGGGAGCGCTGTGAGCTCCCCCAACGGGGTCTGGGGCGGAGCCGCAGCCGAAATCGAAGTTGGTGCATTTTAGCGTTAAAAGGCGAGATCTGGTGGCAATAATTTCTATTATTTTCCAGAAAATAAATTGACTAATTTGGCAAATTTAGTGCAGTTTAAACCGTAAATGTAAAAAACGTTTTTTACCTTTTTTATTTTTGCCACATTTTTACGTTTTTAACTTTGTTTTATTTTTTAAAACGTTATAAAAATTTTATCAATCACTTCGAAAAGCACATTTTGCAACCAGAGAAGCGGATAATGGTGATTTACTTAGTTAGTCTAGGAATACTTGATCTTATGACCCACGATGGAAGTGAAAATAAATAAAGTTTTCTTAGTCTCTAGTTTCAGCTATACTGCACCTACAACATTTGGCATTGAACAAGAGGTTGAATAAACTAGAATTAACGTTTTCATTCAACGTTTTAAAACAGTTTTTTTTTTAAATTTATGTACCATATTTAACGCTTTTAAGGCTTTAAATTTGTTTGAAACGTTTTTACACCCATCATTTAAACGTATGTTTATGTCTTGTCTGGAGGATTGGGGCCTAAATCCCTCTCCCTTGTCTACGCCACTGCTCTTTTCCTTCCCTTTTCCTTCCTTTTTTTCATTCTGTCCATTCCCCTTGAAAGTAGGGTCTCTTCAATACAGGAGGTCTGAAGGAGCGCTGTAAGCTCCCCCAGCTAGTGAGGTCTAGGGCGGAGCCCCAGCCGAAATTGAATTTGGTGCATTTTAGCGTTAAATATGACATCTGATGGAAACAGTTTTACTCATTTTGCAAAGAATTTACTGACCAAATTCAGTGCAGTTTAAGCAATAAAAGCAAAAAAGTATGGTGGCACCACAAATTTAAAAATGGGGGCTACAAGTAATCTGCTAGCGAAGCGAGCAAAAAAAATGGAGCATTGCAGAATTGTCGCATTTTGTGTTGTGCGTATTTCGGTATTTTAGGCAATTTGCCATAGAAAAAAATCTCCCCTAGTTTTCAACTTTTTTACTTCCCCCATTTTTTCCAGGAGGCATTTGCCTCTACCGGTCAATGGAGTGGACGCCCCTGTTCGGTACCACTCAGATAGGCCTATCAATCGTCTTTAGCGCGTCCAAAACACACTTGCTAAAGTCGCTGCCAGTCACGCTCTCCCTCCATCGTGGTACTCGTTCATTTGATATTCTCCACGATCTGCATTGGCTCCCAATTGATCAGCGCACTGAATTCAAAGTTGCCACTTTTACCTTGACGTACAATATTCTCAACTCCTCTCAGCCTGCTTATAAAAACGCAACACAGACAAGGTGCAGAGAGTGATGAATTCGAGTGTAGGGCCAACTCATGCCTAGTACGGTCGGCTATCACAGCGACAGCTGAGCGTTAACGGGACTTCGTTCTGATGGGCCTAATTCTTGCATTTTGTCGCCGCCGTCTTTAGAGCCGGTGATGGAGTTGAAGTTGACCAGAGATGAGTCGCGCCGCATGAGCCAAATCAAGACAAAGTTGGAGATTCCAGTCAACTCGCAAATCAGATTTAAAGCGAAAAGTGACGGCGGTTTGCGTCTATCTCTGATGCACGATCTGACCGACTACAGCTACTACATTGTCATCACCATCTGGAAAAAACACATCGATTACAGGTATATCACGACCAGGCCCCGCTATTTTTTTTTGGCATTTTTGCAATACGAGTAGTATACGAGGACCATCCCAAAAGTTTCTGGCCTCGATATATTAGACAACAATATTTTGCACAATCTATACATTAGTGAAACACGCATTTTTTACTGACTCATGAGTCTGCTGCGGATATGACGTTGTTGTAAGCTATGACGTCATAGAGCACTAAACCGAAACGATGTGGAAAGCTAATGCAAACAGCATAACATCAAGCTCGCTGTTGCATGACAATTTTCCAGTTTGTAGCTGAATTTGTGAAAGTGGAGCCCTGTGGCATCTGATTTTGTGAAAACCCTGACAAATATGGTTATGAGTTTCTCGTTTGCGTATGTGAATATAGTACGATAGCTTAAATTTGTGCAAGCCTAAACAAAAGCACTTGAGTGCATTAAGATTTCATGCAAATAGGAGGGGCGGTCAATAAGTTTCGATTCTCAGTATATTAGACTAAAAATTTTATTTTAATACGCTTAAAAATCCAGTACCGTATTAAAGCATCAATATTTAATCGGCATGTGATTAACGTTTAGAGTATGTCAGACGGATGACATGGATGAATGCGCGCCTCCGACGAAATTCCCATCTTATTCCCGTTTCAATGATGAAGTCTTGTATAAGTATGACTGGGCGTCGTTTTTGCTGTCACTGGACAACGGGACGGTGGAGCTGCGTGGAGGCATGAGTCGTACGCTGAACGATGTCATCTTGTCGAGTTCGGAACCTCGTCCACTCAGCTGGGTCCGCCTATTAGTCGTCAGCGCATCGTACGATTCTGAGGGCGACCAGGAGTTCCAAGTATACCGAGGACTAGGTTGTTTGACGGTTCTGTTTTGTCTTATTCACTTTTGGCAGTTTTGGTAGCACGAACACGTGCGCGAACATCACGCAATTAATCTTAACTGATTAAACGTTTAATAAAAAGTGTTAAGAAAGGCGCATATTTCTTAATCGACTTAGTCCACGTAGTCCTATTATAAACCCAAAGGTGTAAAAACGACTAAATTGAGCACATGCTGTTCTATGCACCACTATTGCGTAAAACTTGATTTAACCTTCGCAAACAGTGATGAACGCCTTAGTTCAAGAATACAAATCAAGCATATCAGTGAATGATATGTTGTAGAATGGCATTGATTGGCAAGCCGGTAGCCGACGAACAGCAGCACCTGCAAACAGACGGACAGACAGCAAACCCATAGATATTATTTATTATCAAAATCGTACACCGAGTACAGAAACAAATGAAAAAGTAAGAAAAAGTAAAAAAAAACAAGCACTTAACTGACAGATGCAATCTACGAACTGTCTGATACAGACATCATCGAATTCGGGCAAATAGAAACTACCTTCACGAACACTAACAAGTTCAATTAGAACCTGAATGACACTCATAAGCTCATGACTAATACTGCTATGCCAATTCTTGTAAATGTATGAAACAGATAACCTTATGAAATCAGCAATTGCGACGTTGAATCGTGAAAATTGCACCCAATTTTAGATTCTGCCAAGCGATCCAATAAACCATCAATAAGAAGACAAAACAGCACAGGACACAAGACTCCGCCCTGTTTAACGCCATTCATTACCGAGAACCTGTCGGAAAAAAATACAATACAATTTAATGTGAACAATTCTATAGCACCGCAGTCACGTTACAGTCCGCTATAAAAAAGTCGTAAGTTTCGTGTTGAAATGTTCGCACTTTTGATGGCAGTCTGTTCTAACCTTCAAGTTTTAGCTGCGGCGACGAGGACCGCTCGCTCGGTCGCCGATGTGTCAGTCGTACAGTCAGTGCTGTTGTCCACCAGGGGAGACGGACATTTCCACCCCCCCTGGGCCTGTCGACCGCAGACGTTTCCCCTCGAACATTTTCCACGCCCGGACGTTTCTCCCTGCTTTTCGATTGTCTAGGACGTTCCCCACTCTTAGGTCAGTAACAACATATTATCAGGATCAACGCCAAGCTTGAGCATAAATTTCTTGCAACGCCAACAGCAACTCCACGTTTGATGTCTCGTCGCCGTTCAGTATTTTTCAAACACAACGAGTGTTACTAGGCGCGACAATTAACAGCAATTAGGGATGTAGGCCTACGCCTCCACGACACGATTGAACTCGACTCGATACAGACTAAACCAGGAGAGTAGAAGTAATTAACGCATATCTATTTTTACGTAGGCTACAGTGGCGGTTTTAGGCTTGGGCCGGAAGGGGGCACAGCCCTCCCCAGTTTTGTTCCAGGTCCCCAGTCTCGTGGTCACTCACGATTTTTTTGCAAAGATAACACAAATATCTAATCTTTTTGCGTTTACAAATTGTAGAAAAGTTGGCATATTTGCGGCTTCCATTGAACCTTTAAACCAAAAGTGCTTCAGCTTCAGCGGGGCTTTGCCCCCTGACCCTCTGACCAGGGGCTCTGCCCCTGAACCCCACTGGGGGCTCTGCTCCCAGACCCCATTATAGCCGGTAGTAATTGTTAGTGTGTTTTATTGCTTTTATTCGGTGTGTTTGTGTGTGTCTGGGTGACTGCATGTGTGCTTGTGTTTTTTTCTTTCTTTACTGTCTTTTTTGTGTTGCTTGTCTGCCGTATTGGCGAATAAACGTACTCATTATAGGCTGGCGCTACCGCACTTGCGACGGGGCCGTGCCCCCTGGATGTTGCGGGCTAGAACCGCTACTGGTAGGCTACGTGAAGAAAGCAAACTTCGATGGATTGCACACTCTCCTTGCTGTGGCAAACACAGTGCGCTTCGAGTAGCACTTTGACGTCGCCGTCCGCGGCTGTTACTTGGGAAGTTGACACTTGGCATTTCTTGAGCCCTGGGCTTAGTTTGGCGAGAGAGGAAACGTCCGGGGAAAACATGCCCGGGGGGAATGTCTCACACCCTCGACCAGAAAGTCCAGCGATAGGCTGTAGAGCGTCCGCTGTAGACGGGTGAGCCGGCGCGGAGCTCAGGCAGCCACAGTCACGGCGTCTGACACTAAGAGTCGCGATATGGCAGTCGCGAGCCAAAAGTGAATGTTTGTCTGATGTTGCAGAGAAAAACCCGTGTCTAGTAGGGCCGGACGAGACAGATTTGCTTCGGGATTACCAGCTCGGCGACAATTTCATGGACGAAGAGGCGTGCAGGCAACACGGCGGATGCTATAAATTCTGGGACGGGCCGCCACATTTCTGCTATCATTCCATAGGTAGGCCTAACGCTTATGTGAATTTACTTACAAACAGCATCAACTCACTGTTGTTCACGTTATATTAAACGCATATTTTTATGAACTTAAGCAAGGGGCCTTTAATTATGACAAATGTTATGACAGTGAAGACAAGTTTTGCTACGGACGTTTCTTTGCTCTTCTTCTAAACGTTCCATTTTAAAGGCCTTTCAGTACATTTGTACGTGTTAGAAAGGAGTGTATATTGAGAAATTCAGTCATACATTTGAGAATTTTTTCAAATATGTAACATTAATTTGTCGAATTTTAAGACTTGACATCGAATAAATTTAGAAAAAAAGTGAAACAAAACAACATCAGTTATTTAAAAAGTGACCACTTTACCAAAACGCTGTTTCCGATTTTCTTTTGAGTCATGATGTAATTAAGGCGTGTTTTGATGGTTTGACTGTTTTTCGTTGCCTCCACCAAATGACTCGGAAGTAAATTATAGACAAAAATTTGTGCTTTTCCTTTGACTTTATTTTATACTATTACTTCTTATCTTGTTTATTATTGCAATATTTCACTGTTAACAGCACGCGTCGAGGCGGGAGAAGTCAACTTTAATGAGTCTCGTCCTCGCTCTATAGCTGAGCTGCTGAACGGCACGTTTCTGGCTGTTCCCCAGTCAGCTTCAACATCATCGTCAACAGCATCGTCGTTCTACGTCCAGAACCAGATCCACATCGTCTACGCCGTCGGCAATCATTACCGCGCATTCCGCTACCAGCTGGAGGTCGGCACCCGCTTTAACTCGCCCCGCCGAATAAATCTGAGCGACTTTAAAGAAGTGGACTCGCTACGGGTCCGTCTGAACGGCTACCGTTGGCCGTCGGCATTGCCGGTCAGGGCATTCGGCGGTATCGTCAATCGGAGCTTTGCGGCGCCCGATGTCTACGTGGTCGTCTTCGTCGTGTCTGGTCGGACCACCCAGGCTGGACATGAAGAAATGGTTCGAGTCAACACAACCATCACCGTGTCCAGAAGAGCGACGCTACAGGTGATTGTTGCAAATTAAAAGCAAATTTCACATTACTTGGCCGCACCACGTGTTAGAGATGACCGCGAATGACTTTTAACATTTCCATTTCCTCCCATTCTCATGCAGTCAACTCAGTTTTCATTTCTTTTCATTCCCATTCTTAATTTTGTGACCAATTCCCATTTCCATGGGATTCCTACGGGGCTTTTTTTCATTTTTCCATTCCCATTCCCAAACAAGTCGTTCAATCGTTGGGGCATAAACAATTTTTGGCCTATCGAAGACTCAAGCCTGTTTGTCGTTGAATCCAAAACTGATCACAACAGTCAGCATTAGGCTATGCACTACTGAACATCACAAAGTCACATACTACAGAAAATATGTTTAATAGTACTCTAATTTGACTATACAACAGTACGGCTATCTATAGTTTTCTAAGCAGAATATAAGGCTGTAATATAAGCCTAATACTGCATCCTTCGATGGAAATTTATTCCCATGGGAATAAGAGCCATTCCCACGCAGGTTGTTTCCCATTACTTCCCATTCCCATTCCCAATTTTGTCATCAATTTCCATTCCCATGGGATTCCCATTCCCACTGGGAATCCCATTCCCACGGTTATCTCTACCACGTGTCTTGCTTGCCCGCCCGTTTGTCTGTCTGTCTGTTAGTTCCTCTGTTCCGTACAGACTCTTATATCGACGCTGACATCTTTCTTGACATCTTGCTACTATATTAGGTGTTTAACTGGCCAATTGGCTGAATATTTATACAAATTTCAGCCACTCGCTCGCACATTTCTTTTATCTTTCTTTTTTTCTCAGTCTTACCTTCTAGGTAATCGTAAAACGTAAGTTTTTCTCTGCATACTTCTTTAACAATAACATAACTATAACACATAATATAACCAATTTTGCAGTTTAATCGACTGTCTTAGTAATTCTGCACGTTTCATATACAAGACATTTTATAACGTCATTTGCAAACTTTCTTTCTTGCACAGTAAACGTAGTGACATACGCTGTACTGCAATTGTAATTGAGTCGTGTTCAATTAAACCGCAGCGACATTTCGCCTTTGCAAGACAAAAAAAGCAAAAGTAAAATCGTAACATAATCAAAACAACGTCTGTGTTCTGCACTTTTCGTATACAACACATTTTATAGCGTCATTTTCCCTTTCGTATCGTCTATCTACAGGAGCAATTGCGTCCGATGCTGTTCGCATGTGATCGCCCGGCACTCCTCGATGTTCCGGTGAAGTTCGTCTACACAGTTCTAGATAGTCTAGACCAGCAGCAGCAGCAGCATAGCATCCGGTATGGAGCGGACGCGCGGCCGCATCCACTGACAAAGATGCGGCAACAGATAACGACCGGTTGGTTGACTGAGACGAACCTCATCGCCAGCGAGTGTAGGTCGTCGTCCAACGTGACGCTCGACGATGTGCTACGTCAACAACGCCAGACGCATGCAGTCGTTGGTAACTTCACGACGCATACCTTCTCCGTTGCCGACACATACCAGGTAAAATATGTTATTTTATAACCTACGCTATTCTGCTTTTTCTCACTATAGTGTCGGGACTCTGGAGTGTTATTTTATGTGCCCATAACTTTACTCAACTCAAACGTGACGACTGATAGCATTTCGCGTCTGTATATCACACGTGCGTCCAGGCAGAACACGCCGTCGATCACGGCCATGAAATAAGTACGTTTTAATGCAGGCTACTGTGTATTATGCCTCGCTGAACTCGCATAATACTTTGTAGACCGTTCGTGTTGAAACTTTTACATACAGTTATGGGAAATTTCAGCGTAGTGATTACCGCGATCAACAAAGTTACTCTGTGCCGCAGTCTTTGTTACTGCAAAGGCAGGTAACTGTCTGCAAACAGGTAAACCATCTCCGTTTGTAATCAACCATCAAAGTCAACTCGGCCTTTCATCTCTCCGAGGTAAGTAAATCGAGTACCGGCGTATGCAGCTAGGATTACGGTAGGGCGCGTTCACCTGCGTCGCGTGGCAGGTAACACTGTGTGATCCTATATGGTACGTGAAGCTCTGAAACTTTGAAATGAGTTCGCACGAAGAGCGATACATATCTCTAAATGTTTTTCATTTTAATTACTTTTTTTTCTAGATGTTGAAGTGCAACGGTTTACATGATTTTCTCGTTTATTTTCCGTTCGATTTTTGCAAACTGTTTATAAGATTTTGCTCGATCGGGTTCTTTTATGCATTTAAATACCGGTCAACTTTCGCGGCAAGTGACCTGATTCGCATCTTCTTGACTCATTCTAGTTTGCGGTAAGGTTTACATCAAAATTCTAAAACGCAAAATGGTTTGCTGTGGTGGCAACATCCTTAAACTATTATGTTCTACCTCAACAGATCGTGTTTTGTGTTTTGTGTGCTGTTGAGGTGGAATATCGGGTGATCGCCGGGGAGGAGGAAGCTCTGACTGTTCTTCGTGTGATCGTTCGGCAAACGGTCCGACAGCTGACCGGTCCAGTCGCTTTCACCAGTCAGCCGAAGACTTACGTCGACGAACCGACGCAGTTTGCATTTCTCGCTGCTCGCAATCACTCGTCGCTGAGGTATGAGATCGAGTACGGCGACGAGACGTCGACAGCGACGTTCAATGCTAGCGGCAAAATTTCGCCGATTCCAGATTGGGCCGGAGCGGCTGCAGCGGAGGCGTTCGGCGATGATGTACATGAGTGCATCGGCAGCGAGTTGAATCACGTCTACACAGATGTCGGGACGTACATTGTGCGAGTTCACGTGACCGCAGACCCACAGCAGACTGGCGGCAGACTGTTCGACGCGCTCGAGCTGACGCAGATCGTCGAGGTGTTGGAACGTCAACGAGACCTGGCGCAGGTGATGTCCAGCGCACGCGTGTTCCGCAATCTGACGACTTACCACAACGAGTTATACGTCCACCTGTTGTTCCACGCCGACGAATTCCCCGACACGCTGTCTCTCAGCGTCAACTTCGGCGATCACAATGAGCCGCTGATCGTCCAGAGGTTGTTTGGCGACAGCATTCCGCAGTGGTTCACCAGCGGCAGGTTTAAAGACGTCACCTACAGAGCAGCCGTTGATACGGACGTCGCCGTTGCCGCGACGTCTCGCAGACTTCCGTTTTTCGGCGTGGAGAAGGGTAGGTACTTTGCGCGCCCAGGGACGTATGACGTCCGGTTTGTTGTCAAGGGCACAGTACCGGGCTTTGAGGCGACACAGCGGGTGCTGATCGTGGCTCGTGTGGACGTAACGGACACGCGGTTGGAGAGCCAGTTGGCCGGAGGTCCGCAGATCTTCGCGCTGCGTTCGCCGATCTCCAGCGGCACGGTGACCGAACTGGTTCTCGTTGTTCGGCGGCTAATCGTTGGCGTTTGGTTCTCAATCGACTTCGGCGACGGCAGCGGTTCGCAGCCAGTGTCCGTTAACGAGTTCCAGATAGAGAGCCTGCTGAACGAACTGTTAGTCTCCAAGTTCAACCTCTCCGAGCCGTTCTCGGCGTCCGGGCGCAGCGTCAAAGTGTACGGGCGCGTCGTTCGGCATGTCTACCGAGAAGCTGGCTACTACTCGGCCGTGGCCACGGCAAGCGTGACACTCAATGACGACACAGACGTCGTGTTTACATCTCTGTCGACTGTGATCCGCGTGGTAGACCACTTCAAGCCGCCATTGTCCCAGCTGCTCGGTGATGACGCGCTGGTGGTCTCGACGCCGCTATATAGCAAGACCGGCTTTCAAGCGTTCTATATCTCCACGCACAGAGTGGCCGAAGAAGCACGATACACGTTCGACTTTGGCGACCAGTCCGAGCAGAAGGAGGGCCGCAGCTGCACCGAGTGGCCTCACGTTGACGACTCAAACCAAACGATTGCCGGCAGACTGCCGCTCGACGAGGCACGCAACGGCAGCGCAGGGAATGCCGTCTGCGTCAGTCATCAATACGCCATACCGGGCAAGTATATTGTTCGCGTCCGAGTCCTTGTGCCGCCGACCGGCGTTCTACAAAAGACCTGGAACCTCGGCGGTCAAGTAACCGTGCTGCCAGGACCCGCCACGTCGGTAAGTGAAGGCTCACACTGTCATCACGTAGTGCAGTGCCGCTGCTTTGACCTGTCGTAGTATGGTCGATCTGACCGCCCACTTGTTACCGTTGATGTCAGGCAACTGTTGTCATACACAGACTAATGTGATCGTGATATCATCGACAAAACCAAGAAATCGTCTGACGTTTCGTCAGCCGATTCACTTCTGCGATGCAAGAAGAACAGTTCTGACTTTCTATATGGCAACACATTTTTCATAAATGTCGCAAATTTAATTTGTTAAAAAACATTTAAACTGTGGTCAGACCGTGAAACATGAAACAGTCAACTAGGTTTCACGGATGATTTGGATGGTAATGGAGTTGGGATTCACACGTGCTTGTTGCTGTGTTATATAGATGGCGCATTCATATATTCAATTTTATAGTGCCCGCATTACCTACAGAGGGAGAGCACAAAATGCATTGCAACGTCAATACATCAGTCGAATATAGGCCTAACCAGTTCTTCGTGCAGGACTCAATTAATGTCTGCTCAATGCAATGCATAGCATTGGACAGAGTATAAAATCACCTTTGTGTCCGTCCGTGCGTGCGTCCGTGCGTCCTACATTTCTTAAGCTATCATCCTTCCACCTTCCCTTTCCCTTTTCCTTCCTCTTTCCTTTCTCCTTCTTCTTTCCCTTTCTCTTGCCCTGTCCTCTTTTTTGCCTTCCCTTTCCCTTTCCGCTTTCTCTTTTTTCCCCCTATCCCTTCCTTCTCTTTCCTTTTTTCTTTACCCTTCCCCCTTTCTTTTTCCATTTTTTCCCCTTTTTCTTTCCTCTTCCCTTTTTTCCTTCCCCTTTCCATTTCCCTTCCCCTTCCCTTTACTTTCCATTCCTTTTTTCCTTCCCCTTTTCCTTCCTTTTTCTTTTCCATTTTCCTTTTCTCTGCCCTTCCCGTCTCCCTTTCTCTTTCTCTTTCCATTCTTTCGTCTTTCTTTCTGTGTCCAGGTCCGTGCGTCCAACATTTGAGGCGCCATATCTCCATAACGGTGCAAGATAGACGCATGGTCACTATGGACCACCCATAGGACCTCGGACCCCGGGAGTCGAATGGTCACGTGACAGATGACGTCACGTGACCCCAATAGGTCAAACGCGTGACCCCATTATCTTTGAGGCGCCATATCTCCGTAACGGTGACAGATGGACGCATGGTCACCATGGACCACGGATAGAAAGTCGACTCCCGGGAGTCGAATGGTCACGTGACGTCACCACGAAAGGTCAAAGGCGTGACCCCATTATCTTTGTGGCGCCATATCTCCATAGCGGTGCAAGATAAACGCATGGTGACGATAGACCATTTATAATGAATTGAATGGTCTCGTGACTGACAATGTTTATTGTTTAGTTAAAATAATAGAGAAGGATGAAAGGATCATTGCTGCTGTTTAATTTGAAATTAAACTGTTTGATTTTTTTCTCTACGGACATATACTGTAAACTATCGAAATGCATTGGACAGACTCCGTGTTCGTATGAACATTATCTTGTTTTTGTTCAAAGTTCATTTGATTGTACGCATGTGATATTCTGTTGATTGGATTTCAGTCGAGTACGATCGAAATGACGTCGGTGGAATCGTCAACGAGTGCAACCACGTTGACGATAACCGTCGAGTCGACTGTGCCCACAATTAGCGAAATCACGGAAACAACAGAATTACCACCACCACCATCATCAACAACAACAACAACACCAACACTAACAGAAGCTGCATTTTCGAGCACGGCGCAGTGGACAACGGACGTTTTTACAACTCGGGAGACTACAACACCGATCAACACTGTGCCACAAACGACAGCGACGACTACTGCAACAACAGAGTTGCAGGTGGGGACGCACGAAGTTACCACGCCAATCTCCAGCATGCCAGCGACTTTTGCGACGACAACACCTGCAACTACAACACCTGTAACGACGACAGAGGCAGAGGTGGACAGCGACACGACAACGTCACCCGCGACGACGACGACGACGAAACAGGTGACACCAGAGACACACGAAATTACTACGACAACTGATACAACGCAACCGCCCTTAACAACAACTACGACATCAGAGACAGAGACTCGGGAAATTACTACAACAACTTCTGCTAGGCTGCCGTCAAGTACGACAACGACAACGGAGGATGCCGGTCCGACAACATGCTCACTGTCACCGTCGCTCACAACGACAGAGACCGAAACTCACGTGATTACGAGCGATTTCAACACATCTACGAGCACGGTCATCTGGCCATTGACGTCATCTACGGATACGACGACAGTTAATGCGACAACAACGACACTGCCGCAGGAAACAACGACAGAAACTACGACAACCGTGGAACTGTACTACACCAGCGCGCAGTCAGGGCCGCCGATCGTCCATCATCACGGTAAGTTGGTCAGCCTCTTGGCGTAGCTTAATTTTAGTTATGAAGTGTTTACACGATCCAGCATTCATCCAGCTAGCTGGAAGTTCTATGGTAATTAGGAGGACGGGCGGGTTGTAACCACAGATTTAAATATTAATGATATTGATGATAGGCATATTGGAAA
>Ga0056128_1005163_pt1 | contig 16395 bp, 8 predicted proteins | sample WorMetLIZISLAND2_FD_71113 | JGI IMG/M metagenome (GOLD analysis project Ga0056128, IMG submission 71113) | Marine gutless worms symbiont microbial communities from Max Planck institute for Marine Microbiology, Germany - Olavius geniculatus... ... | reverse complement strand
TGTTAGAAAATGTAGAAATGTTTTTTGTTGCTAGATAATAACGATTTTTCGTATACTTAACGTATGATTTTTGCGGGGGTGCATATGTGCGCTTTTGAATAATTGCGCACTGCCCATACCGAAATAAAACGATCTTGAAAACACCCCATCTGATGCAAAGATCTTCGATATATCTCTTAAGTAAGCCGAGCTTCGACACAGATTAACACGCCCCATCTCAAACCCAGCCTTGTAGGCCGGTACTCGGTTCACTTACCTCGGAAGGATGAAAGATTAAGTTGACTTTACTGTTGATTATATACTGAGATCGTTTACCTATCCGCAGAGAGTCGTCCATCCAAGTATAGTTACCATTTGAGAGCGACCCGACCGAAACTCAAACCCACGACCTCGTGATCGTAAGTCGGACGTCCTAACGGTAACGCAGTTCCAAGCCACCGAAGCTGTGGATTTTCTGTTGACTTTTAATTTGTTGTTGATTTGTGGCGTAAAACTTGTTTTAGGCCTACAACATTTTGTGCATCAAATCGACAACAAGTCGAAGCAAATGGAGTTTGAGTCCCGTATGCATGGCGGCTTCGTGTATTACAGACTATTAAAATCTGCTGCACGGCAAGTTATTAAACCAGCAGCAGTGCCACGGAAAGAACAGGGAAAGTTATTTAACTCCATCCGGACACCGTATGTTTGTATTGCACTAGCGTTATTATTAAATTTTTCACTGCCAAAACAAGCGAAGGGAAAAGTTAAAATAGGAACAAAAGCGGTATTTGTATAACAAAGTAGCCTAGCCGAAAAACTTGTCTACGAAGAAAGTACAGTCAAAAGAACATGAGATTTATGCACAAACGTCATGAATAAGTTTACTGTTTGCATGTGTTTGCACAGGAGCTGCTGAGTCGGGCAAAAGCACTTTTGCAAAGCAGATGAAGTAAGAAGTTCTATACGTTCAACGGTTTACAGTTCAATTCTGTGTATTGCGTAGGCCTAATCCGTGTATAACCTACCTTATCATCAAGAGTTTACCCCCAAACGAAAACATTAATAGGTGGTGAAAATTAGCGCTCCTGAATTAATAAGTTGCTGTAGTTGCAGAAATAGTGCGGGATAGCAGCAAGTTTATACTCGTATTGATCAACTTGTACAACAAGATATAGGTTAGGCCTATACAGCGAAACTCCAGACATGTTGCATGATCCAGTTGTAGTAGGGGTACGTAAGAGGTGGGTATGGGGAGGGGTGTCCTCTTCCCACGGGAGAAAATTTTTGGATTTTTGGAGTGAGAGTGATATGTTTTGGTGCATTTTTGGCACTATTTTGAGTAACTGAGTAGGCTCCTGAGGGCACTTGCCCCCATTTCCTACGCCAGTAACATGTTATACAACACGTAGCCATTCGTACAGGAAATCGAATTCATGGAGAAGTCGTCGCAGCAATAAAGTGTTTGTGTTTTATGTAACTATGTGTGTGTGATGCCTGGATAGAGGGCTGTTTTCAAACCCGAATGAGTTCTGCGTGGTAAAAGTGCGAGGCCCTCATATATAAATTTATTGTTCAAGAAATAAATAAGAAGGCCCAGGTAACGTCGTGAATTTCAGATTGCAGTGGCGTACCCCAAGCCGGAGAATGTTTTGCGGCACCAGGTAAACTCATAAAGAAACAAAGACAAAAAATATCGCGCTACTATCCGACATTTTCGTGGGGTCCTCTTTTTGTGGGGCCCTGTTTGGGCGAACATGCTGAACACGATTGAATTGGCTTCTGCTTGGATACAGGATCCTGCACGCTAGCGGTTTCACGCAATCAGAACGTCAGTCGTACTTATACCTGGTCCACTGGAACACCGTGCAGTCGGTGGTGGACGTACTGGTGACTATGAGACAGCACGGCATCGCATTCGCGGATCAACGTGCCGAGGTAAGTCATGCAGTTCACGCACCTGCAGTTGTCATAGCAACCAGCCCGCAATCGATGTTGTGTTGTTGCCTTTAGGAAAAAAACTGGAAAAAAAGAGAGACAGATTTATGAAAAACAAGACGACGACGGAGAAGAATAAGAAAAGACGTTAAACCTCACGTATCATCGTCGTAAAGACACATTCGGTCAGACAAAATATACAGCGCAGAGCGTTTTTTGTGACAGACAGCTGCAAGTTTACTACAGAAAAAATTAGGGGATGTTGCTTTTGCCCTTAAATTCTCTCAAATCAGGGACGTTTACTCTCAAATTTTGTAATTTGAAAATAATATTTCTCCAACTAGCTATACTTAAGGGGGTTGCGCTCATGCTGCCCCGCGTCCCGACGCCGTAGGCTACCGTCTTCGTCAGTCACTAACGAATCCGCAGCATCAATGCACGTAGCGTCATGGCACACAATGTCATTGCGCTCCCGCCACCGGACCTTCAGCAACAAAAGACTAAACGACTCGCACTGCACACTCGTTAATCTCGTTCGCCGGCTAAATAGGCATTAACACTACGAACGTACGCTAGTACGCACGTAAGCTTATATGCGTATACCCGCGTAGTACGTCCGTAGTAGGCCTACGTCAGTGGTCTGAATATCGCTTAACCTCGAGCATTTGTACATTCTTTTGTGCGTTCGTTTGTTTGGTCGTTAGGCTGCTTCCGCCAAGGAGATTATGAGCTCTACATCCAGCGTTTCTAATCTAATCTGTCTGTCGGTTCGTTTGTCGGTAGGATTATATATATTTAAGTAGTTACAGGCGGATTTGCCTAAAACTTCAAGGAAATAATTAGACTTGGCCCAACCGTTGCAACTTGGAGGTGATAATGTGATTGCATTTTGGTTCTAATCCGGATTCGTTACAATTGCCACTTGCCAGATATGGCAAAGTTCTGCTGAAAATGCACTGTAATGCTGACACCTTGCAAACACGCTAAAACTTGACATAGCGTTGGCGGGTGTTTGCACTCTCCGAGTGCTCTAAGTGCGAGGTATGCATTATTACTGTTCTAACATGAAGATGACACTCATAGACAGATCGATATAGAGTTTTTATGAACAACCGGCTACAACTGCACAACTGGATGTAGGCTACGAAGCTTTTCTTCAGTAATCGGACTGTGCTGTAGGCCTACACAAACTTTACACTGTGTCCCAAAAACATCCCGAACATTTTCAGTTGTAACTTTAAGAAAAATTATCGGATTTTAATAATATTTTGCATGAATATTCCTGAAACAACTAGCCATCAAATATCTTTTTACTTTCCCACCTCACCCAATGTTTGTTTCTGGACTACCTTGGGAAAAACTGAACCAACAAAATATTATTTTTATCCAATGCGGTATGATTACTTAATGAACATAACACATAAAACATTTTGTTCACATTTCTGATACTTTGGCAGACATTTTATCTAGCTGTCCATTTTTCAACTGTCTACAGTAAAATTGCTCGAAATGTCGGCCCATTATGCAAACACAAGCGTGAAAACCCTTTGTCCATTCATTGACAGCAGTATCGATAATGTTCTGCTCCAGACTAATCCAGGCTTTACCAGTCGCTTCTTGAATTCATAATCATTTCTGAACGTTATCTGGTAGAGACACTGCTGCACGACAGTCAAACCTTGTAATAGACTACCTGTTGGGGCCCACAGATTTGAATAGATGAAATTTATTATGGAAATTATTAAAATCTGCTAATCTTTTTTCGAGTTACAGTCGATGATGTTAAAGATTTTTTTTCAGGTTTTCTGTTTATTTCAAAGTATATTTCGCTTGGTCCGCTTTCCTTAAGTAGTGCAGAAGCAAACAATGGGAATGGTGGAAAACTTAATGATTGTGTCAGAAATATTCAGCGTTTGAATTGTCGAGGGTGGGGTGCTGAAGCCCCCAACTGTTTTCTTAACCCCCTTAACACACTGTCAAATTATGTACAGGAAGGTCAGCTGTATACTGTATACATACAATTTACATCACAATTTTGTTCGGTCTCCGACCGTCGAAAAGTTCATCATCATCATCATATATTCGTTTAATGCAAAGTTGACAAGCGCAACATGTAACAGCACAAGCACAAAATACATAATAAATCTAAATCTAAAAAAACATGCAAACGGAAACATCTCATAGTTTGTCCAAAAGCTAAAAACAATTTTAACGAAACTTACATTAAAAAACTAACGTTACAGACAGAACAAATAAGTGGGTTTATGGCTAAAAACAACCCCCAGATAATTTTTTACAATTTAAACACTGGAAATATTCGCACCAAAAATATGAAAATCTGATAACTGGCTTTCAAGTGACAGTCGAAAATGTCGGGGATGTTTTTGGGACACAGTGTAGTTTCATACATAGGCCCCACGATGCGGTTTGTAGGTCTACTGCAGTACTGCACAAATTTGTGTACGTTAAATCATTGTCTGGAGTCAGGGCTGAATTTCAATTCGTTTAATCCCTTTTTAGCAATAATGTTACTGCTGAGATGGCCGACCATCTGGGATGATCGGCATACAGACTCCATACCCCACTGCAGGCCAGATAATGTCGTTCTGCACCAAGTGAACTTTTGAAATGTTGCAAGGCGTCTGAAAGAGGCCTCCTCATAGCACAAAATGTGCGCGCTGCTGTCTGACACTCTTTGCTTATGGGTTCCACTTTTGTCATTCTCTTGTTATTACAAATTCCGGACGTGTATTATTTCCAACCAAAGCTCAGGACTAAGCACTGCAGGCATAGGCTTACTAATTGATCGGCTGATGTTGTCTGCACACAGTAAGCATAGGCTTAATATGCACCGCAGTCAGCAGTCCGCACGCTGTATGCGCAATTAATTGTCGTCCAGGATCTACGGGGAATTTGCGTAAAACGTCGTCTATATTCTTCCTTATCGTTATACGCTCCCATGAATCAAGACGGAAGCAATCGTGCAACCAACTCTATGCTGTTTTTCATAGCTTCTTTTTGTTGTTACTTGCCGAATTGCTATATTTTTAGCTTGATTTTCAGACTGTTCTTGTTTTTTGTCTTTGAAGATGTTTTTGTTTTCTACTGTTTCTGGCGACGTTCTTGTATATAAAAATGTCCAACAAAGTCATGCTTATTTTGTCTGTGTCTGTCTGTCTGCGTGTTTGCAAAGTTTTTGTTTTTGGAAAATAACAAAACTGTGAAAATCTGCAATTAATTACTTGTGATTAATTGTACAAAAGTCTCTGAAGTGGTCAGGTCCCACCGTCTTAGATTCTTCGGCCATCTAGCTCGTACAGTCCCAGCGGAAGATCACCACCGCATCATATCCGCCGCGCTCCGTCCACCCGCTGACTGGAAGAGACCCGCTGGATGTCCAAGAAGAACTTGGCTCAGAACAGTTGATGAAGACGTCCAGACTCAGAACTTTGGAGTTCACACTGCCTGGAGGAAGGCCAAGGATATAGGGACATCTGGCGACAAGTCATCAGTACGGCAACGTTCTGACAGGAGTTCGCCAAGAAGAAGAAGAAAATTAATCGTTAAAATCTTTTAGCGATAAATAACGTCTTAATCCTTAATTGTTTTTGTTTACCTAAATTGTTCAGCTTAAATATTTATTAGGTTCACTTAGATACATCCGGCGCACTAGTCTTTTCCGTACAAAAACCGTTTTGGCGCAGAATATGGCTGTTTTTGTGATCCTAGTAAATAATTCGCCCATTTTCGTGCAGGGACGCACTTGTCAGTCACGTGTTACGTTGCGTATGTCGCTTTGTTCTTCGCTGTAGTTGCCGTTGGCGTGCTGTTGCGTACAAGTGTAGGCTAAGTTGTACCTGCGTCAACGCACAGCGCTCCGTGACATGTAATAGCCTAATTGAGTGACGCGTTGCGACGTTTCATGCCAGCTACCATCCAACGCACTTAACGCAAAGCTATAACGTAGTTTTTTTACGCAACTGACGCGGGCGACGGAAGACGAGTACGCAACAGACCCAAAGGACACAGACGCAGCTGACGAAAGTGACGCAATCTCTTAAACGCAATGACACTAACGCGTCGTCTATCTGTGCAGGGGACGTTGCGTTTGTTGCGTCTGGTAAATAACCCGGTGCAGCTTAAGTTTCGTTTCTACTTTGCTCAAAAATACCAGATTAGGTCTCAACTGAATTTGACCTGATCGTACTCTATGGAATCAGATCGTTTTCAACGGTAATTTCTAAAAGCCCGCTGAAGGCTAATGTTAAGAGTATCGTTGTATCGTCTGACTGGCGTCGGTTTCACCCAGAACGTGATGGATAGACTATTAAGCGCAGGCAGGTGGCTTTTTGTTGATTATGGCTGTTCGGCTTGTAGTAACGTGTACACGGTTGTCATCGAAACTATGAAAAGACCATATCTCAGCACGGACACCAGATAGAGTGATGGTTGATACACCAAAATGACCACAATACCCAAGTTTATATTCATGTTTTATACTTATATGGGGTTTAAATGCAATAGTTTTGACGCTTTTACCGAAAAACCATATTTTCTGGCTGCCATCTTGGATTTTTTTTGCCATAGAAAAAATGCCCAACAATTACAATCTGGCATACATTAGATTTGAAATAAGCACCTCCAAATTGACAAGAATCCGTCAAAAAACATTATATATGTAAAAAACAAGGTTGGGTGACCTGTAGCCTGGACTACAGTATGCGTTTTTTGAATGCCCGATCAAAATAAAAAAATTATTTACCAGGAAAACATTTCAAACGTTTACCTTCTCTAAATTATGGAGTCTGCATTAAAGCTCTCCGTTCGACTGCGACTACGCAGAATTTGTGGGCTGCACCGTGCTTCTGCCACCTAGCAACATAGTGGTCCGATAGAGTTTCTTTTGCATTTCAGAATAATTACTTTTTATATCACGTGTCATTTTTAAACTATGGGGTTGTTCTCACATTCTGAGATTGGCAATATTGTTAGTTTCGTGTGTGGGCTACACGTGTGTATACGATACTTATTTACTGATTTTGAATTTAGAGTTAATATATTTCATTAGTGTGAGAGCTTCGTGGTAGTCGGACAGCGTCTGTGCAGGACACTTGTGAAAGATATCAACGGTGTCAGCAGGCGGAGAGCAGCGTGGATGCTTTTATGTCCATGTTGCTGCTTAGCAGAAAACTCAAACTTCAGAAATATTTCATGTTATGTAAACTGTTTCGGCTATTGCAATTTGAAGTACTGAGTATTTTCGTCAGCTGCTGTTGATGTTCAGTTTCGATTAATGTCAGTCTTTTCTACGAAATATCTGCTACTCAAGGAACCAACCAATGTGTTCGTCTCCAGGTGGCCACCCAAGATGTCATACAATCGGGCTCCGTGAATGTAGGCCCAGCTCCAAATATCGGAGGCCATGGCCGACCTCTCTCTCGTGATTGACGCCTGTGACTCCTCTGATGCTGCTGCTGCTGCTGGTGTTGCAGGAATGCGAGAAGACTCTGATGCAGTACAACCGCAAGCTGGATTGCTGCGGCGACTGCGACATGACGGAAGAGCTGTCCGAAGCATTGCTGACGCTGACGCAAGACACCGGAGTCCAGCTGTGTATTGAACGAGCCGCCGAGTTCAGTCTTCTCGACTACGCCGAATAGTAAAAGCATAACTGATAGTTACTAAATGGTTAAATCGTATAGCTCTTCATAGGAAACGCATCTTAGAGCTACGAAGCGTCACCTGCCGTATGGGTTTACACGGTGTTACCTACCAGCCGACACGGGTGAACGCGTTTAACATTAACCCCAGCTAGAAAAGCCGGTACTCGATTTACGAACCCCGGAGGGACGTAAGGCTAAGTTGATCTTGGTGTTAGTTATATACCTAGATGATTTACCTGCACGCAGACACAATCATCTATCCAAGTAACCAATTGATAGCGACGCGACCGGGAGTTAAACCCACGTATCATTAAGTCCGACTCACTCTCTTCACGCCACCACGGTTTTCTTCACGGTTGATGAATCTACAATAACGTCTTGTTGTTTGCTAGTTTTCTGGGCTCGTTGAAACGCATTGTCAGTGACGACTACGTACCCACAGTCCAGGACATACTGCATGCTCGCCTCACCACCACGGGCGTGATAGAGACTGCGTTCACGTTCAGAGGATACAACTTCAGGTACTTTATTTTCAATCTACGCCGTATCTCCATTAACCCGATTCCTGTTACATAGGCCTATTTAATAACTCGAACAATCCTGGCTCAATGTTGACCGATCATAAGTTAACAAATCGCCATTTAATCAATGCTTAATGTAATTACTTTGGAAGAAATGTTAAGAACGCAGTACCAGTTAGGATTATCAGTGGCATAGAGGCAACTGTGTGGTATACTTCAATGAATCATAACCTAACATCAGTCACGAGTGTTTTTTAGTCATTAAACATTATACGTGCAAGTATTTTAGCAAACGGTTGATAGCAACATCATGATTTTCAAACTTGTCAGTTATACAGGGTGGACCATAAAAAGTGGCACATTACTTTTGTGAATATCTTCGCTAGTTATTTTTAAAATCCTTTTACTGGCACACTTTGTGGACAATTTGCAATAACGTGATTATTACATATTTCACCACCCCCTGAATGCATCGCTACACTACCTTGTGAAATATCAATGAAATATGCATATATAACGATAATAACAAACAAACATTTTGGTAAAATTTTAAAAAAAACACTCTAGACCAACATTACAGTGAATGGTCTGAATGACACTGGACTGTGTAGGTATAACACAGTCAAATGTCATACGAATCATTTATCACAATGTTGTCTGAGGTGTTTTTTTTCATTTACCTAAATTTTTGTTATTATCGTTAGCTTTTGCTTACATTTATATTTCACAAGGTTGTGTAGAGACGCATATACTGTGTGGCGGGATATATAACAATCACATTATTGCAGATTGTCTGCAGAGTGTGCCAGTGAAAGAAGTTTAAAAATCGATCAATAATTGACGAAGATATGGACAAAAGTAAAGTGCCACGTTTTTTATGGCCCACGGTGTAGTTATATCTAACAGCAGTCAAATTACCGTCCCTTTACTTGGGCACATGCCTGGAGTCGTCTAATTCGTTTGTGTCGCATGTTTACGGTGATGAATCAGCGGTGCACAAAAGATTTTCATTAGGCTTCCTATTCCATTTTCCATTTCTGCGACATCATATGGAGCACTGTGTGCGGTTGATGATTCGATTGAATACAGAAACATTTTGTGTGTCGTGCTTCAGACTGTTTGATGCCGGCGGTCAGAGATCAGAGAGACGCAAATGGATTCACGTCTTTGACAACGTCACCGCTCTTATCTTTACGGTCGCCATGAGCTCGTACAGTCAACAGATGCGTGAGGACGCGTCGATGGTCAGTAGGCAAGACTTTATAGCCTATGACAGCTCACAACGTGTTTTCCTGCAACTGAAGCCGCTAATTAACGTCCCAATTTGACTAGTATAGAAATGACAGCGTCAATAAAAAAACTTGTATTGCGCTGTAGTCAGTGTAAAGCGAAATTTTCGTCCAACGTGCGCAACGCACGCAGCATACGCAGCGAACGCAAGATAGTGCGTAACAGGCTTAGGCCTACATATACTTAGACTTAGGCCCTCCTCTTCTTGCTAGAACACTCACTGGGCAACGACCGATCTCCATGGACTTCTTGGCCTTTTCCCAACTGACACCCATCGCTTGTAGGTCATCACGTCGTGTAGTGCCATATCTTTTTAGGTCTGCTTCTTTTTGCCTACCTTCTAAGATTTTACTGTACTGCTGCATTGACAGGTCATGCTGATAGAAGACGCAAGACGTGGCCAATGAACGTAGGCCTAACAAACGCAATAAACGCCAAAAAAAGTACGGATCAAATGCGGTTGACGCAGCCGACAGCTAAAGCGCAAAGTTAGAAGCGGTTTTGGGTCCGTTCCGTCAGCTGCGTTCGTTGCATTGCTCGCGTTGCATGCGTCCAGTTGGATTTGAACCACGCTTAACGCAGTGTCTGTGTTGCGTCTGAGCGCAGAATGCGATGCAAGACAGTCTTGCGCTGTTCGACTCCATCTGCAACCACCCGAGCTTCACGTCGACGTCACGTGACCTGCAGAGGTGCCGTCGAGTCACGTGACCACGAGTTCACGTCGACGTCGACGATCCTGTTCTTGAACAAGAAGGACATTTTTCAGACGCGCATTCAGCATATGCCGCTGAACGCCTGCTTCCCCGATTACGAGGGTCTGTCTCTGTCACATTGGGCAATATCCGTATTTTCTTTGCTTCCCGTTGTTTTTAGTTTTCAATCATGGGTGCTATTTAGTGTGTGTGGGTGTGTCCTGTACTTTGTTTTATGAGCTTTTGCGTGACAATACACAAAGTATCATGAAATAAAAATTAAAAAGTATATTTGAAAAACAATTTCTCGTCTCTATAAATTTTGTTCAGACTGCAACCAAAAGCACAGAAATTTGTTAGTCACCATCAGGTGAGTATCAAGCTATATTAAACCGAGCTTGCGTAAGCAGGGAGTATAATACTTTCATTCAATTTCTAGCGTGAAACAGAAAATAGGTTTGAGTTTGTAAATGCATTGCTTTTCTGGTGACTCAGTGAGATTTGTTTGAGGTACTTAGTTTGAAGTCAGTTACCGGTGATTTTCTATTGTAATTTCACTGTTCATCTAATTAATTACGATCGAAATATAATGCCAAAATAATTTGATGCCTAATTAATTATTTTGGTGAATTCATTGCTAGTCATTGGCAGTAGCCGCTACTGAAATATTATGTTCTCGTCACTAGTATCAGTCATAAAAAAACATCGGCGGGCTGGCGAACTTCGAATGGGGAAATTAGTTTCTAACATTCCAAACGACTATCGAGACGTTCTTGTTCGTGTAGGTTGCGGCGCATGATGACTCTCCGTATCAACTGCATCGGTCATAAGCAAGCACACTCGCTTATTTACAAAGTTACATTGGTCGCCATTGGAAGTCATTTTAACGTTTTTTTTCTCTCTGGAATAGACTAAACGTTTTGCTGACGTGTAGGTGCAAGCAATTACACGGAAGCGTCCGAGTACATTCGCTATCGGTTCGAGAGCGTGAATAAACAGAGCAAAGAGATCTACAGTCACTTCACTAACGCGACGGACACGACTAACGTCGACTTCGTGTTCGACGCCTCAATGTCAATCGTTCTGCAGGAAAACCTCAAAGAAGCAGGAATCTATTGATTAGACACTAGCATCCGGCCGCCGTTTTACACAATGTCAAGCCAGCTTGTCAAGCTGGCTTCATCGTCCTTGTGGATTCAAAGTCCAGACAATACAGTCGGCCTACTTGGGACTTTGTTCAACGCTGATTTTATTTGTTAGCCGTAAACGGCGCTGCATGTACACCATGTCCCGAAACGCTGTGCCAGTATTAAGATGATGTGGGCAAAACTACAGCCATCAACGTCATGTTTTGTCGCCTTCGTGACGTCGCACGCAAAAAAATATTAAAATCGGCCACTGTTTTCACGGAGTTATTCATTAGGAATAACGGTGACACTGTTTTGTATGGAACACAGCGTATAATACTTGTGTTCTAAACGTCTTTGACTGACTATAAATGATTATTCGTAGTCGCGTTGTATTCGTCTTGACAAGTCGCAGTTGATTGATTGATTGAGCTGACGGATTAATTTATTTTTTGATAAACAGACACTGTCTCATTGGCTGACTATTTGAAAGAAAAAACGATTGACTTACATTTTGGAATGCTGTCTCTATTCGGTGACGTGATATTTTGTTACGATATGACAACACCACTACTTTGTTAGGCATTATGACAAGAAAAATGCGAATTAAAGCGGTGCTGTATGCTACCCTAATTTGGCTACCGGACCATACCTGCAGCACGTTACCCGTACTCGACCTGTACCCGTGCCCGCAGAATACCTGTGACGTTATAGCCTACCCATTCACTTCAGCTGCGCAGCAGATTTGCTGTTGGGGTCTAATTACCTCCGCCAAGGAGGTTATGTTTTTGCCGGAGTTTGTTTGTTTGTTTGTCTGTGTGTTAGAAAGATAACTCAAAAAGTTATGGAAGGATCTTTCTGAAATTTTGTGGGAAAGTCGGGAATGGCCAAAACTACAAGTGATTCAATTTTGGGGGTGATCCGGAAATTTGAGCTAGTGCTCACGAAACGCGCGGTTCTTGCAGATAAGGGATACCGCTGCCAATATGCCATATATGGTAATGCCGAACGACATGGCGTTGACGGAGGTCTGCGGTCTCTGACTGCTTTTCTAGTTTATTTTCTTGTTTTCATTGGGCTCGGTAAGAAAAAGCAATGTGTCCGGTTGTTGATCGTTAATGAAGTTCTTCAGAAAAACGTTTCTGGGGCACTATTAAGTATTGCAGCACGGAAACGCGTGCGTTCTCTAAAATTAGCTGGTAACGCAAAATTACGCAACGTTTAACGTATTTCGCAACATCAACATAACGCAACTACGAATAAGTAATCGAAGCGGACCATATCTATCCCAGTGACCGCACCAGTAAGAAGGATATTGCCATGAATATTGAGGGGAAAATGACATTGGTCTTTTGCGTCATGTTAATGAATCTTATTAATACATTGTTAACACGTAGTAGCACTGTTTCGGCAGTACATCGAGCACCGTATTTTGCGTCGGCGTTACCTAATTATCAGCACATTAATTTTGATAATAACTAATATGGGCCTATTATCGTGCAGGGTTGGACATTAAAAGTGGAACGTGCATGCTTTACGTAGATGGAGAAATCGGGCAGATGAGCCTCGGCTTCTGCAAGAGTGATTTAAAATGATAGGATTATAATTAAGAAATATCGTCGACGTCGCGTTTTAACTTTCGCAAAAACGCATGCAGTGGAGAAAATACAAATAGACTAATTAGTCTATAAAAGTTAAACAAGTTTACTGTTGATAGGCGTGATGCAATTAAAAACATAATACAGTACAATACAATACAATGTTCTTTTATTGCAATCGTAGTCAGACTGTCAGACCGCTACGAAGGTGGCATACAATAGCATATACTAATTATAAGAAACAAACAACTGCCACACAGGACAGTTCCGTGACCACAGTAGATGGGAAAAAACAACTATTATTACCTCCGCCAAAGAGGTTATGTTTTTGCCAGATTTTGTTTGTTTGTTTTTTTGTCTCTCTGTGTGTTAATAAGATAACTCAAAAAGTTCTGGAAGGATCTTTCTGAAATTTTGAGGGCATGTCGGGAATGGCAAAAACTACCAGTGATTCAATTTTGGGGGTGATCCGAAAGGAATCCTGGATTCTGGATCACTTTGAAATTTTCGTTACCATTGCTTTCGATGGGGCATAAGGCAAACCGCTGCGAAACCGAAGATGGTGCTGCCACTTAGCGAACAACATGGCCTTGGCGGAGGTGTGCGGGCTCTGAACTGCTTTCTAGTTACAAGAAAGTGATCGTTAAAATCATTAACAGCATTTGTAAAATTGTGACTTTGCACAGCATCCGAGTTATTTACATGTGTTAAACCACAGTTTGATAAGTGATACGCAGTACCGTACTTCGAGAACTCTTGCCGTTCGGTTCTGAAATTCGTCGAAAGTCGCATTTAGGCTATAATCTGGCAGTTGCATATTATTAATTTAAACAAGAAAGCCCAGCTAACGCAAATTAAGGGAAACGCGCGCGACAGCCTGCGGTGCATGTTTGAAGACCCACTGCAAACAAAATCTAAGCTCACCGATCCCAGCAATTGGACACAATGATTTTCATTCATTCATTCAAATACGCTAGATAGCGTCACCGGTCTCGTGCGGCTTGTGTCCTTCCGGCCGAAATCCCACATTTTGAAAAGGGTATGTAAGTTTGACGATCCTATACGGAGGATTCCTTGAACGCAGGGGGCATAGTGAAAACTACGTTCAATGTCGAAAATTTTACAGGCATTTTCTGTAATGGTCTATCTGTAATGATATTGGCACAATTCGCTTTTGAAATGTGGGTCGCAGCTCAAAATCGCTAAATAAGACAACAAACCCCGTTTTGGCGTAGAAAGTCATCCAAGGTTTTTGATTTCGGTGCCAATGGAAAGCCAGTGTACAACTTCCTATTGATTAGTAGTAACCTAACGGCCCTATCTCCCACCGTTATTGAGATACAGCGACTTATTGACCAAAAATCACAAATTTTTCCCACTCTTCTCTCATTTAGTGCCCTCGTTTGGGGTGACCCTTTTCGAATTTCTGGAAAAGCTTTACGGATCCTGAAATTCTTTCAGGCAGCTGACAGTGAAGATGTGGTAATCCTAGATTTTCGACTGATCCATCCATGTGACAGACGGACAGACAGAATTGCTATGGCTAAAACAGACTAGGCCTATATTACGTACACAGTTCCTGCTGTCGCGCGTAAAAATGGTAGGTCTGCATGGCATCTACAGCAAGCGTAGCCTAATGGGGTATTCACATGATCCAGCAAACGTCCAGCAAACTTCCAGCAAATGTATTCAAAATACACGTATGCCTACGTGCTAATGCTGGACGTTTGCTGGATCGTGTAAACATCCTATAACGTTTCGCACGTTCAAACAGTAAGTCGTGCACGATCAGCTGCCTTCGCGAAGCCGTGCCATGCACTTGCTGCGTAGAGCAGTCTGGCAACGAAAAACTCGTTACTCAACCCGTGAGCCCGCAGAACACGAAAGAATATAGGCCTACAGAATCGAAGATTTCGCAGTCCGGTCTTTCAGTGGTCGATCCAGGAGCTGTAATTTTTACCACTTTTATTTTTGGAATAACTGCGAAAACCGTGTGCAATGATATTTATTGTTCGACGGACGCACGGGTTTAGTGAGTAGAAGATGCATTCCAAGACAAACTTGCCTGCTCGAAAGTATCGATGGGTTTGTATAGGCATATAGGCTAAGCCTACTGTACGACGAAAACAGTTTTACAGTTCTACCCTAGCCGTACTGGCCTTTTATTGCTAGATTGGCGGTCTTCGCCTTCAAGTTACATGTAGGCCTATACTGACGGAGGTGCGTGAACACCGTGTCCAAGTGATCTATCAGCTGTTCTGGTTTCTCAGCAAAGACAATGATAACTCAGCACACCAGTGGCAGCGGCAGCAGCAATTATTGCTGCCCGTGCTGTATAGGTGTTGCTGCGTATCGTCGTGACTTAAGCGAGGTTTCCATCAAGCTCAACGCACGCAAGAAAGTATGCAACAAAAGCAACTGACGTGGATGACGCAACGGCCAAAACGCATAGGAGAGAAGCGGTCATTGCGTCAGCTACGTCGCCTAGGCTACGTTACGTTTGTTGCGTTGCGTATGTTTAGTGCGCTGCGTTGGATGGAATTTTCGCTCAAGTCGACTTGCAGGCCCGACGCTGCCAGACAGTACTGTGAATATTGCGGTATATAGCGACCAGCTGAAGGCGTAGCATACACGGTGTATCACGTATAGGCTAGTACATCCTGACACAGCGGACGTTAGATATTCTGCTGCATCATCCACAGGTTGCGGATGCTGCGATGTTTTCGGTGTTTCTGCGCGTGAAGTAGCGCTCTGGCCGTCAGTGCATAGCTGGTCACGTCGTCACTCGTCGTCGTCGTCGTCGTCGGTGGGGTGGTCATAATTTGATGACATCGGTGACAGAAGCCGACACAGACGAGCACGCCGACAGCGGCACAGAAGAACGGCCAGAAGATGGCGTGGAAGACTGGCCACCCATTTACATCAGCCGTCAGCACGGCGCCCGAGTTGACGTCCCACGGGTCGTACATACAGCTGACGGGCCGGCGATGTCCGTCAGTGGCGCTGTACAACTGACGACTGAAGTTCTCGACTCGTTCTCGATTCCACAGCGAGTCGCCCGAACACTCTTGCAGCGTGCACTGCAGCACACGCCAATCACTCAACTCATTCAATTCGGATTTTTAAATCACCAGCGAAAGGAATACAAACTAGGACCTACTGCTAGGTCTACTATAGAGTGGTTAGTTGAAGTGCAGCACAGGAAATAGTCAAAAAAGGATTAAGTAAAAAGGCGAGTTTTGAATTGCTCACGGAAAGTGAATAACGCCTCGGCAGACGTTACTTGCTTTAGTTAGTGACACACACCAACATTTTGAGTCGGAAAGTTGAAAACACACCACTGACTGCATTGAGCTCGGTAATGTAGATTGACATGTTTGCTGCCTTGCGTCGTTAACGACACGTGCAATGACACTTTGCATTCGTCTGACTTACTGCGACTCAAAAGGTTAAAGGTTAAAGGTCGCATGAGCGAACCCATCTCAGAGCTACGGAGCGTCACTTGTCATATGGGATCACACAGTGTTACCTGCCACCCGACAGAGATGAACGCGCCCCGCCTTAACCCCAGCCAGATAGGCCGGTAC
>Ga0056128_1005161_pt1 | contig 16399 bp, 9 predicted proteins | sample WorMetLIZISLAND2_FD_71113 | JGI IMG/M metagenome (GOLD analysis project Ga0056128, IMG submission 71113) | Marine gutless worms symbiont microbial communities from Max Planck institute for Marine Microbiology, Germany - Olavius geniculatus... ... | reverse complement strand
CGGTTGCAGATAGGCACAGACATTCTGCTTATTATAACAAGCACTTGTGACAGGCTTTTTGCATTCATGAACATCGATGACCTTGAACGACCTTGAACCCCTCAAAAGAGGTTTTTAGTGAATTTTTCGCAATTTTTGGATGCAACGCACATTTCAACACTGAATTGCGACGAAATGGCTGGAGATAGACCAAGGCAACCTGCATATGAAATTTTCAGCATTCAACGTAGATTTTAGTAGTTCAAGTCTTGACCCCCTAGGTTCAAGGAGGCCGGCGCAGGCGGGCGTCAAAGACAACTACCCCCCTAAAAAGTGGTTATTTTACCGCAATTATCACGTGTAGCATGAACACGGTTGCAGATAGGCACAGACATTCTGCTTATTATAACAAGCACTTGTGACAGGCTTTTTGCATTCATGAACATCGATGACTTTGAATGACCTTGAACCCTAAAAATATTGATTTAACGTGATTTTTTGGCAATTTTTGGCTGCAAAAGAGTGAATTTGACGAAATGGAAGGAGGTAGACTACGATTACCTGTGAACAGGAACTGCTATAGGCTTTCGTGCATCTCGTGAGCTTTGCTCAAATTACTTGTTTTGGATAACGCTGTATATGTGTTCATATGGTATGTGTTACAGATGGCTATGCTCCATTTATGTCGCTGGCTGAGCGAGAAACAATGCTTGTGTTTGATAGCATTTTAGCAGCACCTGGGCCCGGAGAGTATGACCCCAAGCTTCCTCAGGACACTGTAAAGGTATTCCAGATGTGAACGTCCACTGAGTGATTTATGATCATATTATTTATAAGCTAGTCAGCAAGATCCAGGCACATGCTAAAGTGATATTGAAAGTTCTTTGGTAATGATGTCTGAGTTTGTTTCATATTGATATTTTGTGATACTAATTAGAGCTGCAGAAATTTACGATTGATCATGTGACCAATTGTTAAATTTTTTCAACAATTTATAAAATTTTGGTCTTTGAATTTTTAAATAAATCCACATTACAAACACTGCCTTACACAGTAGATACATTGACAAGCATTTGTGAAACAATAATCACTTCATCCAGAGAACATGACAAACACTTATATTTTTGTCTGCTGGATTTATTGTCGGCCTTCGACTGCGTCAACCATTCCTTGCTGCTGCAACGACTGGAACACACGTTCGGCTTCTCTGGGATGGTTCTGCGTTGGCTGATGTCATACATTACCAGCAGAAGTCAGCAAGTGGCATACTGTGATCAACTGTCACTTACACAGTCAGTGCAGTTCGGAGTTTTGCAGGGGTCTGTTTTAGGCCCTCTGCTCTTCGTTCTGTACACGGTCGACCTCAGTCGAGTGGTGGCAAATCACGGCCTCATCCTGCATCAGTATGCTGACGACTGTCAAATCTACACCAACACGCCAGTTGACGATGGTGCGGCGGCGATCGACCAATTTTTCCGCTGTCTTGACGATGTTGAAGCCTGGATGAACTCAAGCCGACTGCGACTAAACCCAGCCAAGACGCAAGTCTTGTGGCTGGGCTCCAAGTATCAACTGCTCAAGCTCAACATTCAAGACGTTCCAGTCCTGTCAACATCCGTCAGGGTTGTCGACTCAGCATGCGACCTGGGAGTGGTCATTGAGAGTGGCTTAACGATGTCTGACCACGTCACTGCAGTTTGTCGTTCAGCCTACTACCAGCTGCGTCAGCTACGAACGATTGCGTGTTCTTTGTCAGGCGATGCCAAGAAAATGCTAATTCAGTCGTTCTTGTCATGCTGACTAGACTACTGTAACGCACTGCTGTATGGCATCTCTGGTGGTCTGATTCAACGGCTGCAGTCAGTACAGAACATGGCAGCACGGCTCGTCACTGGAGCTCGTCGACGTGACCACATCACTTCAGTGCTCAGACAGCTTCATTGGCTGCCTGTGAAGCAGAGAATTGACTTCAAACTGACGGTAATGGTGTACAAGTCTCTGCATGGCTTCGCTCCACTGTATCTGTCAGAGAACTGCCAGCTCGTCACTGATGTGGGACGTCGGTACCTCAGGTCATCGGACGTTTACAGGTGTACCGTGCCGCGAACACAGTCACAGATCGGCAACAGGAGCTTCATGGCAGCTGGACCGTGGCTATGGAACAGCCTGCCGATTGAGATCCGATGGAAAGACATTACTTTTGAACATTATGGGCGGCTACTGAAGGCGTATCATGACTTTTTTGCTTAAGTGCGCCGGATATAAGTATTCGTAGTCACTCACTCATTCACTCACTCATTGCTTTTGTGACAGCTGTCAGCTGACAAATTTATAAAAGTGATAAAACATGCATTTTCTCTCACAATCGTTACTGTTAGTTTTTAACCGAAATTGGAAATTAATTAGTTGGTAATTTTTGAAAAGTTAACCATTAGAATTTTAAGAATTGTTTTGTTGGAAGCTTTCATATTAATGCTTTATGGTTTTGCTTATTGCTGCAAAGTTGAACTTGTTCATAAAGTTCGCTGTGTTTCCTGTTGCAGGGTGGCAGCGCACTGACCAACAAATCAAAACGTTTTGACCTTGTGCCGGCCACCAGTCCCGGTCCTGGTGCATATAACATAAACACTCATTGGGTGAAAGACTCGATCTGTCTTGCACCAAGTTCAGCCCCACCTGTGTTGCAGCATGAGAAAACTTGCAAAGGAACTGTGAGTATTTCGTAAAAATATCTCTGGGTCACTTTGTATCGATAAAAATACTAGGAAAGGAGAGAAACGCCATTCGTATACTGGTAATTACTTTTTGTATAAAATATTTACTGTTTTTTGCCAATAGACACAGAACTACGAGTTTGCAGATGAGTAATCAGTGACTGTTTTAACTCACCACAGATGTGTTGCTGCACTACCACATGAACTGCACTCCGATCTTGGGTACTACACTGTGAGTCAGAAAAAATATACACGATACTGGGATCTATTATTGATCACTTAGTTTTTTTATTGTTGTGTTGTGTCATTGAAGAATTTGGAAAAACTTTCACTATATGAGGGTCATCCCAAAAGTTTTCGGCCTTGGCATGTTAGACAAAAATATTTTTCACAATCTATGCATCAATGAAACATACATTCTTTATGGACTCGCATGAGTTTGCTGCTGATATGACGTCATTATAATTTATGACGTGATAAAGCATTAAATAGTGTCAATGAAAACAGCCTCATGTCATTCATCATTGTGGATAGCGGACACCACCATGATGAAATTATAGATTTCAAAACAGATAATAGCCACTGGGGCTCAGGTCATTACTACATGCAAGGTGGTCTTGGTGTACGAAGTCACAGTCACAAGCAGCCGTATGCGTAATTGTAGACTTTTGGACTGGACTGCAAAGTCTGCAATGTGCAAATTAGGGCAGGGCACGTGGGGCTTGCTCCCTGGCTTCCATGCACACCATGCCCCCATGTAACAGATCAAATTTTGGTTAGCATTTCGTCAACACAACTGAGATCATTATTGCTAAATTTCTAATAAGGTTCTACTGATACCAATAAATATTGACGTGGCATCGTAATTGACTGAAATGTTCTTATTTGTGATCAGCGCAGATTTAGGTTATCTTATATTCGCCGATTCAAAGAAAATCATAAGTGTATTTGTTGGGGTTTTCACAAAATCAGATGCTACCGGGCCCCACTTTTACAAATCCAGCTACAGACTGGAAAATTGTCATGCAACAGCAAGCCTGATTTTATGCTGTTTGCGTTAAGGCTTGAAATCGTTTTTATTTAATGCCTAGCTGTGACGTCATAAATTACAATGACGTCATATCTACAGCAGACTCATATGAGTCCATAAAGAATGTACATTTCACTGATGTATAGATTGTGAAAAATATTGTTGTCTAATATGTCGAGGCCGAAAACTTTTGGGATGACCCTCGTATAGCCTTTGCCCAAGTTATGAAATTATTTAAGTTTTTGGCTATGGTAAGTAAGTAAGTCAGTAAGTAAAGTGTAAATTTATATAGCGCATACTCAAAAAGATCTCTAATGCGCTTAATACATTTTGTCATGGTAACATATTTGTTGACCGCCTGGTAAAATGTGCAGATTATACTCGTTTGTTTGAGTGTTGAACTGCATGATGTAAGTTTCTGTGAACTATTCTGAGTAACGGAACAAACATAGTAAAAAGGTTTTAAAAGGTTAAATGGTGTTGTGTATAGCTTTTCACAGGAAACCCATCTCAGAGGCGAGGAGCGTCACCTGACACGTGACATCATATGTTACCTACCACCCAACACAAGTGAACGTGCCTTGATTTGACTTTGGCTAGACAGTCTAAAGGCTGGTACTCGACTTACCTTATGCAGACTACCCAGAAAAGATGGAAGGCTGAGTTGACATAACTGGTAGGTTTACCTGTATACAGACAGTCGTTTGATTGGATCCAACATATAAAGCACCAGATTAACCATGTCTTCGCACTGCTGTGAGACATCTATAAGCAGTTTATGTATGTGATGCAGTTGTTTGTGGCAAACCGGATAAAGTTCTGTCGTAAGCCGAGCACGCCATCGATTCCTCATCCAAGTCAGGCTTACGGCTATGAAGAGACCGAAGATGGAGTGCTGCAACCGCAGGAACCCCTGCCTCGCGACATGACCATTGGACCTGCATTCTACACACCTGTACTGGTACTGCACGCTGTTACTTCAGCGGCATAGCCAGGATCTGTATGTAGGGGAGAGCACTTGAAGATAGGTGTGGGGAGGTTTTTGGGGCTGAGCCCTTTCCCAAAAAATTTTTGCAAATCCTTGACTCAAAGTGCAGTTATTTGGTGCACTTTAGCACTATTTTGAGTAACTGAGTATAGGGGGACACGTGACCTCAGTGCCTTTTTGTGGCTATGGCAGTGCATCGTCGCCTTCATGTTAATTTACTATAGGACTACTCCTGCTGCTACTGCTGTTGCTGTTGTTAGTACTATGGTAGCTGCTGCTAACCAATATAATATTGCTGCAATGTACTATTGGCTAGTCTGTTTTAATCCTGATGTAAATTCACACAGTTTGGTGATTTGTTTATTATTGACGTGATTGACTGTTGTCTACGAAAGTAGCAATTCTGTTGTTTATCCATCACGTTTGCATGCATCCTGCAGATGGACACGGAAACAACGAAGAAATACAAAGGTGTACATTGGGGCATGATGCGTGGCCAGCGGACTGACTTCTCCGGAAAAGAGGGTCCAGGACCATGCGAGTACAATCCCGACCAGGAGTGCAAGTGCAAGGGAGAGGTGGTCACTGGTACTGGAGAACGCCTCAAGTTCGAGTCTTACATTCCGCGATACACTGACCAGCTCGTACGAGACGAAATCAAAGAGGTTTGTGCTTCAATATGACATTATTATTATTGTGGTTATTAATGCAGCTATACGTCATTTAAAAAAGAATCGCAGGCACAGAAAAACAGCTATGACTAGTAGGTAAAAGATAGTTATAAAATCTGACTTCACGTTTTTTAAAAGCTGATAAAAATGTAAAGTTAAAATTATCAGTTGAATTTGAAAGTAATGAATTCCCGACTGTAGACGTGCCGTTGCACAACACGTTGTGCCTAGCTTGCTAGAGACAGAAACAATAGAAATGAAAAAGTTTTATTTTATTTCCATTTGCTGCTAGCTTAGGATTTCACAGTATCTGGCATACCTGAATCACAGCTTGATGTACATTGAGCCACAACAAGTCGAAGCAGCTGGAGTTTGGGCTTGTGAATGGGACCACCCACACCAATAAGTTAGTCATCCAATTGTCTGATTGTGTGTGTCCAGGAAAAGCCGGGACCCAGTACATACCAAGTGAAGCGTGACTTTGACACCACCACGACATCTATCACTCCCGGCAAACTCAAGTTTGCCGATTGCTTTGTGCCATTACATCCGCCGTTCTTGACTAATGCCAAGGTCTTTTGTGCTACTTACTGTTATTTTGCTTGTTTCAATCACTGTCATGCAGGTTTGGTTGTTTTTTTGCCAGCAAAGTCCCGTTTCTGCCACTTAGTATGTTTAAACCAGTTTAAACTGCTTAAAGCTTGGTTTAAACTGGCAGGTAATAAAAGATGTTCCAAGCATTAGTTTTTACATGCGACAGCAAGTACTGCTATAGCGCGTCTTAGCCATCACAATTCTGTCCGTCTGTTCATCTGTCTGTCTGTCCGTCACATGGGTGGATCAAAAATGGTGCAAGCTAGAATCACCAAATCTTTACCGTCGGCTGCCTGCCTAAAAGACACCTGTTTAAGCATCCATAAAGATTTTCCACAAATTCGAAAGGGGTCACCTCGAGCGAGTGCTAAATGAGAGGAGGGTAGGGAAAATTTGCAATTTGTAGCCAATAAGTCGCCGTATCTCAGGAATGGTGTAAGATAGGGCCTAAGTTACTATTAATCAATAATAGGAAGTTTTACACTGGCTTCTGATTGGCACTGAAAGCAATGACCTTGAATGACCTTGAACATCAAAATTTGAATTTTATGGTTTTTTTAATTATTTTCAGCTGCAAAACAGATTTCAAGAACGAATTACGCCAAAATTATTAGCGACAGACCAGGACAACATGCGTATGAAATTTCCAGCATTAAACATAGTTTTCAGTAGTTTAAATTTTGGCCCCTTCCTGCGTTTAAGAAATTTTCCGTGTGGGGGCATCAAACTTAGGTACCCTTCAAAATGTGTGCTTTTGGCTGCTCCAATGGCAGCAGGCGCTCGAGACCGGTTATGCCAGCAATCGTATGTGAATGAAGAATTAAAATCATCGTGTTCAATGTCAATTACTGGGATTGGTGAACTTAGATTAGTTCACAGTGGGCCTTCAAACATGCACCGCTGTTGCACGTTCCTCTTAGCGTCAGCTGGGTTTTTTTTTGTTTTTAGGGCCTATATTGTAAGTAGACTAACGTGCAAAACCTGTACCAAATTATAATATTTGAGAAGCACGATTCACCTTTCATAGCACAGCAATTGTAAGTTCATTGCACAGTGACAGTCAGTAAATTATATGCGATGCAAAAATTGTACTGTTTTGCCTTTGGTTTGTATGAAAAAACACAAACCGTCGGTATTTCATGGCAAAAATTAACAAAAGCCTGTGTCTAAAAACCCCGTGGTCATGTTTTATTTTTGCAGTCACGGTATGTCTGTGTGGTTGCAACAAAAAAACTTCAAGAAAACCTTAATTTGGAGATTGCTGTGAAATTGAAATTTGCTTAATAAACAATGAAGTTTGAGTTTAAATGCAGTTTTTAACGTGCCAAGTAATTTCAAGAAGTTTTATAAAGTTTGTTGTTTTCTAGGTATTGGAAGATATCTCTGTTTTGCTGCTGTGTTGATGCAGAGGTTTACCGACGCTCAATCTGGTACGCCGGCACCAGGAGCCTACAACGACCCCCGTGAAGCTCTTGAAACTCTCAAGAAGATTTCTGGCATGAAGAGAAGTCCTTTTGGCAAGACCGAAATTCGATTCAAACCAATGCATGGCACTGAAACACCAGGCGTGTGAACTCTTCAACGTTGCACTAATTGATAGATTTTTTTTTTGTTTTGAACTTACTGGTAGCACACTCTTTGGCAGGATCATGATCTTGGTTCACAATTTAGGAACTTTAAAAGAATTCTCTGGTTAATATTGTGATTTTTGCGGATACCAGCAACAGATAATAGCCATTAGCTTGGCAGTCTTTGGCAGAGGTATACGCAGTCTAGCGAGTGCTCTCTTAGTTGTTATGGAGTTCTCCTGATAGGCCACATTACGGGTTTTGTCTTTTTGTCTGTCTGTCCGTCTGCTTGTCCTGTACAGGCCTATAACTCAGAAAGTCAAAAAGGCTTAGAAAAACAAAAATTGGTGTGAGCGTTTCTCGGAACAGGTATAATCGATAGGCCAAAAGTCAAAAGGTTAAAGGTCAGTTTTCGATCGGATTACGGCTACGTCCGATCTTGCAGTGGGCGCTGTCGAGCAGATGTAGCTACTAGCTAGGTGGACAGCCGCCCGCATTTTATGTCATCACTGGACTGACATCTGCGACTGTTGAACGCATTGCAGGTCCTCAGACGTACAACGTGAGTCACGGATTGGCGGCAGAGAGCATGTACAAGGCGTACCTTGCGAGCACTCAACACGGAGCGTTCGGCAGCTCGGCTGAGCGCAAGGGACCAACGGTCAGTGACGATTCACGTGAACACCCCGGTCCAGCTCACTACCAGCCTCCCATCGCTGCTGCCTGTCAGACGGCCGCACCGCACGGTCGCATTGTACGAGCCTCGTCCAACTTCGCGTCGCACTCCGACCAAATCAAGAAGCCGGAACATACTGTACGTAGTACTGGCTGAATCAATCAGCCAGAGTTGCCTTATTAGTAGAGCTATTTCAGGGTTAGTACTAGTAGCTTAGTAAGTAACATTACTCGTCAACTTTTTGTTGTCTGTAGTCGTCTTAAATCTAACCGTTTAGCAGGGATTGTGGTGTTAACTTGCCTTCATACATTTGTGAGAGCTTTTCTTTTTTTTGGGGGGGGAGATAAATTCTTCTGATGAGCTGAACTGAATTGAACGGAGCAGATATGAAGAGCCAGGTTTTGAGACGTTTGACAGAAGGGCGAAAGTGATACCAGTTTGTGCTTATGGCATGTTTAGTTATTTATGTTGAAAATTCACAGATACTACAGAGTCATAACAGCATTTTAAGTAGAAAACAGCTTCACACAGTGCACACGCTGAGCTTGTGTAAAATTATGGTGAAGTAATTACTCAAATTTAAGCAGATATTTAAAGTCGAAATTTTAGTTGAAATGTGGATTAATTCAATTAATGTTATTGTTATAATTATTTTTATTTATCAATTCACACACGCAGATATTCAGATACATCTAACGTTTAGTTAAATTCTGCATTAATTTTTTAAAATGTTTATTTTATGCAGGACAATCCAGCTCCGGGGTCGTACAACGTGGCCAAGTCGTTTCAGCAGACACAGACTAAAGTGGAGCCGAGACCGCCTCGCACACAGGCCGCTAGGAGGCGCCACGAGTCGTTTCTATCTGCCGCTGATCGCTTTGCTCCGCCCAGAGACATTACACCAGCTGATGCCGACCCCACATTGCCAGGTCACCCACCTTTCACAACTCTAAAATGTTAAAAAAAGGTTAAAGGTGGTGTTTAGCTCTTTATCGGAAACCCATCAGAGAGCTACAGAGCGACACCTGCCGTATGGAATCACGCAGTGTTAGCTGCCACCCGACACAGGTGAACGCAACCCGCCTTAACCCCGACCAGAGAGGCCAGTACTAAATTTATTTACTCTGGACTGATGGAAGGCTGAGTGTACCTTGATGTTAGTTATATACTTAGATGATTTACCTGTCCACTGACAGTAAACAAGTAAGTAAGTAAGTGAATAAGTAAGATAGCTTAGCAGTTGCAATTTAACAGTTGTTTAAACCACATCTATGAAGTAGTAACTACATCATAGCAAACCACCCGGGAGTTGAACGCACGATCTCTTGATTGTAAGTCCAACACTCTACCGTTACGTCATCGAGCCATTATATTGTACTGGTATTTGTGTTTCTGTGGTTGGGTGATTGGTTGGCTGGTTGTACAGGTCCAGGAATGTACGACCCACGAATGAAAACTGAAAAAGGAAACTTGATGACGGTACACGAAGCTAGGTTTACAAAGCTCATGGACGACGGAGTCCCGGGACCCGGCGCTTACACCGTATGTACACTGCACAGTCGTAGGACATTAATACTTCATCAGCTTTAGCCCATTCCTCGCCCGAACTTGATGTGAATTTTTTTGCTAATGAAATGAAGTTACTGGAAATTCGCAGAAGTAATTGAAGGAATTCAGTTCCAAATCTGTTTCCGTTATTATTATTATTATTATTATTATTATTATAATTTTAACAGATCAGCCATATTTTTTTATTTTGACCTACTGTTTAGTGTTTGCATTGTGTGTTTGTTTTGCTTTTTGTGCTTGGTCTTAAATTGTGTTTTGTGTGGTGGCAGCAGCAAACATCAATTAGTCAGTCAATCAATCCAGGATTTTTATAGTGGCATAAGTAATGCGAACTAGTAGTTGAACTACTGTTAAATCCTCTAGAGACAGGTTAAACGGAGCCCAGTATAGGCAGTCGTCTGGCTGTTGATTATGATGATATATATGTAATGGAGTAAGTGCAATATGTATGTGCATGCTGTATGTATAGTTCTCTCCTATGCAGAAGGACACGGTGTTGAAGGGTACGTTTAACGTGAGTCTGGGAAATCCGCCTGTCAACACTCGGCAGTTCCATTGCATGCCGGCCTCGCGTGCGCCTCCAGCTAAAACTATGTCCAAATCGCCTGTCGTCTTCTAACAGCTTCGTAGTAGGATTTCCATCTAGCAGCGCTCCTATAGTTTCATTGTCTAGTCATACTGTGAAACTATCATTCAGGCGCGGCGCACATGCTGCAATAAAATAAAATAAAACAACCTAAAACGTTTTAGTTTGTTTTATCGCAACAGTCTAGTTTAGTTTTGTTGCAAACGTTTGCACGTGCTGCAACAAAATGAAGTAAAATAACGTAAAACAACGGGCAACAATTGTAAAACATCCTTCAACATCGCAGCTTGTTTTATTGCACTTCATGCGGACTTCTGTAACAATAAAAAATAAAGCAATATAAAACAGCTTGCGATGGTCGTCGTCGTCGACGTTTACTTCGCAGGTATTATTTGTCACAGAGCTAAAGCGGGAAACTTGCAGAGAAGTTTTATTTTATTGCAGCATGTGCGGCAGGTCTTACTGCCTTTTGCGGTTGTTTTTGTTCGTTTGTTTTGTATCTGTGTTGCAGACTGGATATTATTACCGGTGTTGTAGGCCTATTAGCACAACACAACGAAAGTTTTGCACTTCTCTTGGTGTCGTGAACTTTATCATTTGTGCAGTTTTTCCATCTTCTGCTACTCTGCTACCACTATTTCTGTGTCAAAACAGTCATTTACCATGCACTCTGTAGCCACTGATTACATGCTATTTTCATGTTGATACATGGGCAAAATACAAACGTAATTGTTTAGGCCTATAGAAAATATTGTCACGAGAATAGGCACAACAGTCTGTTTAATCAGAAATACACAAGCTCTGATATTTCACAAGGTAGTGTAGCGACGTATTTGAGGAATTTTTATGTTCGCTTTATTGTGAAGTAACTGCCAAAAATTTTGCATACGTTTACAACAAGTAATTAGAGCAAAGCTCACGTGACGCACGATAGCAGCGGTCCTGCCACTTGGACAATCGTGTACAGCATGCAATAAAATAATACTGCGTTTTGAAGGAGAACCCAAATTTAAGGCCTCCATATGGAAGACTCCTTGAATTTCAGAGGTCAAAATTTAAACTGATAAAAATGGACATTCTATGCAAAAAATTTCATAGGCCTAAGCAGGTTGTCCAGATTTATCTCCAGCCATTTCAGCACAATTCACTCTTGAAATGTGCGCCACAGCTGAAAATTGCAAAAAAAAACAGTAAAATTCTCTATCGTTCAAGGTTCAAAGTCATTTAAAATCATTCAAGGTCATCGATGTTGACACCATTTAGAAGCTCGTCACTAGTGCTTGTTATGATAAGCAGCAAGTCTGTGCATTTCTGCAACTGTTTTCACGCTAGACGAGCTAATAGCCGTAAAATAACCATTTTAACGGGGTACCTCTATCTGATGCCCGCCTGCGCAGGCCTCCTTAAACCTAGAGGGTCGAGACTTGAATTGCTAAAATCTGCGTTTAATGCAAAAAATATGCAGATTGTCTTGGTCTATCTCCAGCTATTTTGTCGCAATTCACTCTTAAAATATCTGCCACAGCCAAAAATTGTAAAAAAATTCACTGAAAATCTCTTTTTGGGGAGTTCGTGGTCGTTCAAGGTCATTGATGTTAATAAATCTAAAAAAAACCGTCGCCAGTCTTGTTATGATAAGCAGCATGTCTGTACCTATCTGCAGCCGTTTTCACGCTACACGAGCCAATAGCAGTAAAATAACCACTTTTTAGGTAGTAGATCTTTTTTAGTAGTAGATCTTAGGCCCCCACGATGCTCCCAAGATCCCCCATTAGGCTGGAAAGGGAAATACCCTTTTTATTCTCCACTCCATTCGACGCCTCAACCATTTCCCTGTAGGAAATTTTTTCGGGCATCCATGAGTAAATATACCGTCATCTGCCATTGGCGGCAATAGCACGTTGGTTAACCTTGACGTGAAAGGGGTCCGAGACAAGGTTGCGGGGAGCAGGTTAGTGTGTCCAAGGGGGGATAAACGCCCTTGATTTTGGGGGTTCAAGACCGTTCAAGATCATCGCTGTTGATAAAACTAAAAAGCCCGTGACCAGTGCTTGTTATGATGAACAACATGTGTGTACTTATCTGCAACCGTTTTTACACCAGACGAGCCAGTAGCGGCAAAATGATGTCTTTTAGGGGGTACCCCTGTTTGACGCCCTCGTTAGAGGGGAACCCTTTTCCTTTTACCCAGGAACACGAAATATTGTCATGCATGTTGTCCGTCTGATATAAAAGCTAGAGTCCTTGGGGGTAGCTTACAGTGAAAATTTCGTGATCTTAGCTTGCACCGTTTTGATGGTTTTCAAGGGTGCGACAGACGGACGAACAGACAGACGGACGGACGGACGCCTAGGCCATGGCTAAGACGCCCGAAGCATTCTGCTATCACGCGCAAAAATTGGTCAGCATGATGACTAAGCTATAAGTAGTCCTACAGGTTAATTTATGATGATGCATTGTCCCTGTGCTTGCCACTAATGTCTGAACGTTCTTATGCTTTTGTTAAATACTTTCGATTTTTTGTTACAAAGTGTTTATCAGACCACAGAGTTTTTCAACTTTTTACATCAGCGATAATTTCGTAAGTCATAGTTCTATATTATGATGATACATCGTCTTTTGATTTTTGTAACATTTATTTTTAACGAATAATATTATAATAATCTTAATATTAACGTTGTGTTTCATTTTGTAATTGTAATCGTTATTGTGTTGTCATTATTTGTACTTTACTATTGTTGTTATCAATATCTGAGTACAGCTAACTTATACCCTGTTTACACGATCGAGCAAACATCGAGCAGACGTCGAGCAAATGTATTCGAAATACACGTGCTAATTGCTCGACGTTTGCTCGATGTTTGCTCGATGTTTGCTCAATGATTGCTCGACGTTTGCGGGACGTCTGCTCGACGTCTGCTCGATGTTTGCTAGCATTCGTCCAGCTAGCTCGACGAGCTATGGTAATTAGCATGCTAATTAGGAAGGCGGGCGGGTTGTAATTGGAAGGCCTATATAACACGTGATCAGCTGTGGGCTAAGCCTAGGCCTACATTTGAGCCAGGGGCGGGGTTCCATCAGGCCTGCTTGATGTTTGCTCGATGTTTGCTTGATATCTGCTCGACGTTTGCTCAATTGCGTAAACGAGGTATTAGTTTGATAATTCGTATACAGTTTGAATGGTGTTTTTGTATAATTATTTATATTCAGGAAAATTCACTGTTCATCGCTGAACATTTTTCTTTTTCACTTGAATGTACGTTTGCCTTACAGTATGTCACATGCTCCACTAATATTCGCATCTTATGCATAGGACGACAGCAGTATTATCTTACAGTATACTTTAAAACTTTTAGCTGTTTCGTTTGCATGTGCTGAACCATTAATTCACATATTGATTATTGTGTTTTTTGTACAGTTTACGTTTATGCGTGCTAGTGAGTCTTCCGTATCTCTATCAAACACGTTCACGTTATAACACGTATTCTCATGTAACATGTGAATGACATTTACACTTTGTGGAGCTGTGTCACTCACAGCCTGTGGTAACTGTGGTAGGTTCTAAAACGTTATCAGAACAGCCAGTGCGAGTTAGTCACTGATGTGGAAAAGTCCGAGCGATTTTCTTGATCTTGCTTTTTTGGATCAAAATAATTCGAGTCAGGTTAAGTTTTGCATGACAAGTGACATGACATGGATGATGTTGATCCAAAAAAATGAAAGAACTCGCTCTGATTGTCAACCGAAAAACTCAACCAGGCGTATATATATTTGAGTGATTGAAACACTATTAAGAATAATTTACCGTCAGTGTAAGCTTACTGTTAGATCGTGGTCATTTGTAAAATAAAAATGTTGCAACTTTTTTGGCGACTCTGCCTACTGCTACACATTCTCCGTCGCGTGTTTTGTCATCTGTTTGTTGTCTGCCTCATTCGTGCACCTTGCGTAAACGGTTCAACGGATTTCGATGCCATTTAGGAGGTAAACTTGTGGGTCTAATATGACAAATTGTGTTAGAAGAGAAGATTTGGGAGGTCGAATCTTTAGCCAAACCATACAATTGCAAATTGCTGCTGTCACCTGGCGAATAGAATCAAAGGGCGATTCCGCGTTTTGCCAAATTACTTTGATGCTTGCTTTAATCTTGCTGTACGTTTACTTAGCATGTGGCAGGATTCGAAACAGGCACCAAAGTAGTTTGATGAAACTGTTAACTGGAAATAGAACGTGGTTACACATGTCGTCTGTGTGTTACCGTACCGTTGACGTGATAATTCACAAAATTTTGGTTGATTTCCTGGTGCAAGTACACACCGAGCATCTAGGCCGTTAAACGGATGCCACTGTGGTCGATCGAAATAGTTTAATAGTTGTCGTTTGTGTTGTTGCCAAGTAGATTGAGTGATTTTCAGCGAAATGTTGTTCTTCTGGGATTGTGACAAAATAAAGCTGTTAGCATATTTGTTCTGCGAGATGTTGCGCAATAAACTTGCATCGCAGATTTTGTTTCAAGCACCATTAGGCACTAAAAATTTGTAGTGGCGTGGCGTCTTTGATTTTTACACGCGCCAATTTAAGGTATTGCATGCATGTTGTCCGTCTGTTCGTCTGTCCGTCCTTCGGGACGTTGATGTAGTTGAGCTACTTGATTAAGTCTGGTAGCTTTTCGTACGCAAACCTTAGCCATCTAGTGTAAGAGAACACCGTCAAAATTGGGGTAGAATAAAGACAGAGTAGAGAAAATTGGCGATTTTCAACGACGGAAAAGACGGTCCAAGTCTAGTGAGTGAGTTAAGTTTTACAAGAGGGGTCGACGTGTTTGCTTAAAACGCTGGAATAACTGCGAATATACGTGCGCATTCTCAATTTTTTTCTGAGATAACCTACTGACCAAATTTAGCTAAATGTCGACCAACGTTTGAATTTCGACGAACGTTTTTTTAAAGTTCGGCCGTGCGGCTTGCCATGCGTATGCAGACATATTTTGCACCGAGCACTTGAATTGACAGAGGCGACTGACAGTCATCGGGGCGTATATAAGGTTAATTTACTGTCATCACTTTAGTGCAAAGTGGCTGGCACGATTGCCGTACACTTTTATGTTTTCTCGAGCGTGTCGGCGCCGTGCATGCTCTGCGGCTCGCCCTTGCCTTGAGACCATAGGCCTATAGTCCAGTCTAGCGTATACACTATACTGCAGACAGCAATGTATCGTGCTCTGCATGGCACCACCCACCCACGATGAAAACAACCCGTTAGAGCACTTGATTTCTGCTGCTGCTTATTCGTCCATCCGAATCGAACACACCACCGTCAGTGATCTAGCAATTTTAACAGTATATACGGGCATCGTTATGTGATCGAAATTCGCCTGAGCTCTGATCCGACGACGATGTGCGGACGAACGATCTAGACCAGGTTAAGGTCAGAACTGACAAGAGGCTTTACACATCGCCCGATCGTGTCTGATGGTCGCAGACATGGCAAGCAAGCTCGTCATCAGACACGGCACTGACCATGACCATTCGTCGTCCAGTGTCACTGTCGGGTCATGGCTGGTATTTCTGTGCACGTGGTCGTTCTTCCTGAGCCAGCCGCACGTCACTACTTGCAGCTCGCACGGCGGATCAACTCATCAATGTTTCACCGGTAGGCCCTACTGCATGACGTTTGTATAGTAATAACTTTTATACGCACAAAAAAAACAAAAAAACAAGATGTCGCTAAGGTGGGCCTACAATACCCTCTATATCCTAATGCCAACGTCTGACTTCCCGTAGCGAAAAAAGGAATTGTTCAGAGTAACTTTAGTCGCATACACGCTATGGTGACGCTGCTATATCGAACACTACAATCAACTCTACGATACTATACGATACGACATGCACATGGTGATGGCTGTAGACAGAAAATTTGCATTCAAAATCGCGACCAAACCGCTGCAGATAGAAACATGTTTGCTACATAGGCGGATCCAGGAGTTGAAGTTGGGGGCCAAGGTCGAGCGCCGAAGGCGCGAGC
>Ga0056128_1005158_pt1 | contig 16403 bp, 8 predicted proteins | sample WorMetLIZISLAND2_FD_71113 | JGI IMG/M metagenome (GOLD analysis project Ga0056128, IMG submission 71113) | Marine gutless worms symbiont microbial communities from Max Planck institute for Marine Microbiology, Germany - Olavius geniculatus... ... | reverse complement strand
TTATGTTTATATCGAAGATGTCACTCAAAGTGAGTGCCATATATGATATTTCGCAACGAAAAATTTGGTCGGTCACTGCGTCTCACGGTGCCTCATGCGCAAAGTACGTCATTAATGACGGCAGTCCATTTGGGGCTCTGAACACAGCCGTATAACTGATCCACACAACGACGGCTCGTGATGTCACCTCGTCGACTAGCAAACCCAAGACCTACCTCTCAGAGATGAGTGTCATAATCAGATCATCGCGAGCATTGCCGGATTAAATGCACTCATTCGCTCACAACACATCTCCAATCTCGTCTGCTCATTATCCGTCGTCATCAAAGATCGATTAGCTTATCTTCCTTCTAATATGGCTATCACAACTATATCCCTCCAATAAATTGTTTCCAGACACGTAAACATGTTTACTTCATACAACACGTAGGCCTGAATGAAAACACGTTTTCACGTATTTTATATTGTATGCCTATTTTTAGATAGCAAACGACGACAGAGAACGTGAGACATAGCATCAATTTTACACGCAAATTATGATCAATAAAGTAGCTTATCGTAACGATTTTTTTAGTTATAATATTTTGCGGCTCTGACTTAAATAGAATCCGGCTCGGCTCGGCTCAAACATTTTGCGGCTTCGGCTCCCAACTTTTGCAAGCATACACCTACAGATGGACAGACGGACGGACGGACGAGTAAACGACGTAAAGCATAATGCCTCGGGCACCGCCTAACAGTAACGCGGAGGCTTAAAATCGACTGCAGGAAAAATCGAATGAACGTATTATACGCTTAGTTTTATCAACCATTGCCAGTAGGCCCATAGCAACCGCAACAGCAGCAACTTCATATGCTCAACTGAATTTATACGAGATTTCTGGTTGTGCGTTGGCGGGGTTACGTCTATTACAGCTGGACCATTATCATCCAGCGCTCGTCGATGCGGCTTTCTCTGTTAGCAATTCCAATTTCTGTTCGGCGGCGTCGTCTAGCTCGTCTCGTGGACGGCGCAGTGACATTGCTGCGAGGCTATGTCATGGACTCGCGGCCGGCGAAACAGCGGCACTTGGCTCGCCTGTCACTCTATAATGTTGCACGGAGGTCGCGCTGCGATGACCTTCCATGTCATAACGAACGGACACCGACTTCGCATTGCAATAAAACCGCCGTGCAGAAGCGGCATTTCGATCAGCGCCCGACCTCTTTCGACGGCATCGCGCCACCCCGATGATGCGACGCAGTAGGCCTATAAGCACTGCGCCGCTGTTGTTCGGCATAACAGTGCGCGGCGGGAAATATGAGGTAGATTTATCAACGCAACAACAATACAGACGCGCTTTTTACATAAACGAGACGGTACGGTTTTCAATCTACCGAGCGACCTTTTGTCTGCCCGCTCTTCCCGTAAACTTTCTGCCGTTCGCAAACACGTTTTGCTGATGAATACAAGGCAGCAAATGTCGTTAACAGAAGCGCACAATGCTCCATCCATTACTAAAGCTAACTCTGATCTCGGGCGCAGCATCCATTTGCTTCCCCGACAGTCGGTCCCCGCTCCTCCCTTCCTCAATTTTGTGGTTTTCCGATACTGCCGCGGTCGACATGGGCGCCGAAGTACGCAATTATTTATGTGTAATCTTCGAGAGTGCCATCATCGCGCATAAACCGTGAAGAAAGTATGCAATTGGCAAAAGCTCGCTGTGCTGTCGTTTTTTGGACATATAGCCTACTCAGATACTATTCTCCCATCTCTATTTCTGAGTTTTTTGACATATATTTCAAACTGATTTTGGTTTCACTGCGGTCAATTTATCTGTGTGCAAATGCAAAATATCTTAAACGGTTATTAACAGATTTGAACGATATTTAAACTAACAATTTTTATGTACTATGAACAAATCAATTAGCTTTCGAGGAGCATATAAACTCTTAAGTGTATCCTAGATCATTTTTCAGGATTTTTTATCTCTATTGGATAGAGCGCAGACTGACATTTTACAGTAGGCCTATTAGCAAGTTAAAGAATGAATTTAATAAAAAAAATCACAGGCAATATGGTAGCTATGATCCCTACATGTTTATAGATCGCCTTGGCAATGATGACATGCAATATTCCGAGTGTTTTCTTTAGATAGAATTTTCACGCAGCTCTGTTTTCGATACTTTGACTCGTTAATTGATCGACCGTACTTACGGTCGCGCTATATGGTAGAAGGTATTGTCTGTCGTCTGTTTGTCGTTTGTCTATAACGCAGGTATTGTGGCTAAACGGTATGTCGTAGGGGGTCGGTGATGGTACTGTTGGATAGAGCAATGACGGTTTGGCCGCAATTTACAACGTAATGTTGCTGCCTGCACTCATCTACGTGCGCCCTGGCTTACCGTGCTAACGTTCGATAGCAGCGTTAACATAGTGTGTATGGAAGTGTAGTCATCTTTGGAAAAGCGCTCTCCGCGACCGAAAGTTGGACGCTGGCGTTCGGACATAAACGATACGGTCGGCTTACACTAACTAAAGCTGGGCTTCTTGTTTCTAGTTCGTTTCCGTGCAAACCTGCTATAAGCCCATATACACATGGCTTTAGAGAATATATTTTTCGACCTTTCGAGCTAAATCTTAACTCACCGTCTGTGCTGAAAGTGGTCGATTTGGCAGCGCTTGATCGGTTTTAACAAGACTCATGCACAATGCCGCGAGAAGTAGGTATAAGCCTACGGTCTACGGCCGACATCAATTCCATAGTGCACCAAATGTATATAATACAGTGTACATGTATATACTGGCAGATGCTGTACGTAGCTGCAGCAACGACGCGCGCTGTAACACGGTGTATCTTAACAGCATCACCACCGGCCTTTGGTAAGCCGACTCTACCTTGCCTTGCCCATCAGATCCCACCCATGCAGTGCACCCACTGTGCGGCTAATGAATGGTCGCCATCAATCTGCCCGTTCTGTCGGGCCGCCGCGCCTCTAGCTCTGAAGTCTATTCTATTCTCACTCGTAGCCTCGTCTCTCGTCGCGTCGTCAGTAAATTAACTCATCCAGGAATTTCGCGGCGGCCACGCGTCTGTCTGCATGTGCGCCGGTGGTCCGCGCAGGCCCAGACTCAGCCGGTGTTCAAATATGCTAGTCAGTCAGAGCAGCTGCACAAGCCTTAGCGAGAAGTAGGCCAACATTGGTGCACCATGTCCAAGCCGACCGGTCATATGATATGAACGAGTCGGGCTCTGTTACATGCAGAACATCATAAGCGGATCCAGCAATTGCATTGAGGGTAAGTCCAGAGACAAATGCGCGAGTAGAGTTAAGGCGCTGAGGGTGGGGTTTGGTGAGGGGTGTCCTCTGAGCCCCGTCTACAATGTGAAATGTGGAAGTCTCTCAAAAAGTCACACGTACGTGTCAAATCACATCATCTTTATTACAGCATGTGCTCAAAATATCCTCCTTCAGCACGACCGCAAGCGGTAGACGTTGACGCCACTCTCCAACAGCACGTTTAATAGACACGCGACACGGTGCGCTAACGACATGAAAGTCGGCGATGGCGTTTGAATGCGTTATGACCGGTGGCTGCCACATGCCGGCTATTGACGCAAAAGAATATAGTTTTGGCCACCTAAACTTAATACTGTCGCTAAAAATGGGAAATTTCCAGTCTCAAGTTTTGCGTTTTTGAGCAAACATTTTTTGACACAAATAAATCTCTACAACAGGCCAAAATTTGCATATGAAAATTTGTTTTTGTCAACGGACTGAACTGCATTTTTTTTGTTTTGTATCTTAATATTAGGTTACCTACTTTAGTTTTCATCTTCGACTGATCTATCGCTACTTAACGTAGGAGGCTTACTTTGTTATCATAGTTGGAGGCTTTATTTTAGTCTACAATTTTTAGTTCTCAAGAGCGAGAATAATGAGAGTTGCCCAGTACCACCATGCCGCGCACTTTCCAGTCTCATGCGTAGGATCATAAAAAGGTGATTCAACAGCACATTGACAGTTAGACGATGTGATGGTGAGTGATATCGCCTTCTTATGATTTTTGCTGTTTTTGATGTGTCAGCATGTCGCCGTTAACAAGTGTATATATATGTTTTGTACATTTATCAACATCAAAAGTTACTCTAATCATATATTAGACACGTTTCTGGATGCTAGCCTACATTTTAATTTATACACGTTACAAACAGTCAAGACAATACATTTACAGATGTAATGTTTGCCTAATCGTCGTATTTTGGTTCATTTGCAGTTTATTGAAATTCAGTTGGTATACATTATCAGTTATGAACTTGGAGTGCAAAGTGGATCCTTTTTGAGACACGATGCACATTATACACATGGACTTGTTTTACTGACGCCGTTGGTCAACGCAACGATCAATTTGTACAAACTACGAGCAACCGTAAGATGCCACACACGACGCAGCAATAAGATGAAATGACTGCGCTGACGGGCGGATATAACATATAGTCACATATGGACTCAATCCCTCTAAGCTACACGAAAGGTTTTCATGGCATCGCGTCAGTCGTCGTCGCTACCGTTCATTGCTCTACATAAACCCACCCAGCTAGCGTACAATACCGGCCCAGGGTCGTGCCGGAAGTCGGAGCATCCAGCAACTAGACGTTCTGGTTCTGTGTGTGCCTAGGGCGTCGGATGGTGATACTGCGGTCACGTGATGCCAAGTGCCATCAGATTGCGTCAGTCTCAGCAGCCAACCAACCGGCACCGAACGTCCGTCATTCCTTGGAGACTTCCTATGTAGGCCACAACTATTGCAGTATGCAGATCGTCGCCGAGGCAGTGTGCTGGAATGCTAAAATCAGCCTCGAGCGGCGAAAAAAAGCGAAATCTGCGGCGGAAGAAACATAAGCCTATTGAGTGACTAGGAGCTGCGACAAATGATGATGCTAATCAGAACTAGGCCTATATAAGCTATGTCATAGGCCTACATGAAAATAGATTTTGTCGGTAAGAGATACATAAAACATTTCTACATGTTGTAATCATGATTCCAATGGTGCAATAAAAAGCTGAAGTGCTGAATTAAACAAAGAATGCAATTAAAACATCTGCGACATTGCACTATAGGCCTAGTGCAGCGTTGGTCGCAGTTCATTGTCTAATATCGGAACACTGAATCGCCGATGGTTTGACGCTGGCCGTCGTTTCAACAACCCGACGCCGTATTTCTTGTCGCTGCTGCTTATCTTACACTGACCAGTTGTCTAGGCCAGTGAGTTTTTTTTGCAAAAAAAATATTAAAATATGCTCTGTTGGGAGCAGATGGAGACGTGAGACGAGACACAGTAAATGATTACGTAACGTCACGTCAGTAGGTGCTTATGCTTCCCCGCTGTGGTACTGCAACGGTTGTAGCAGAAACCGGTTTTGGTTCATGCAATGATAAAATCTAAGCTAAACTTCACATTTTCACAAGATGCTTCTGTGCGCCTTCGTTGTTTCAAAATGCTCGTAGGTCTATTGGCACAACTTAGTTTACTGTCAACACACAGTCACATTCGTAAGTTGTTTCCAAATAACATGCAGGAACGTTTCGAGAGAAACGCCAAATTAAGTTGGCATTTTTGGTTTCCCACTAAATTTCCACTCAGCCAAAACTAGACGACCCTGATCGCCATTTTACGTTTAATTGTTTTTGGTAGGCCTATGTCCACAATTCTGAAGCATGGTTATAACTTTGGTGATAATAAAGATAATGCACGCAACCGTCGTGCAGTGCAGTTACCGTACCAATACAAGTGGCTGATCAGTAACTCAGCAATTTTATTATCTCGTATTAGCAGTGGCGGCGCCAAGCGGGGTCCAGGGGGTAGTGATTGCAATCCCGGGATTGGATTCTCAATCCCGGGATCTGGGATTGAGAAATTTGTAATCCCGGGATGCCGTTTCGGGATTAGGCTTACAGATTGGTCGTTATTTTGGTATCCCCAGTTGACATATTTTATGCACAGGACCCCCACGAAAGGTATATCCGAACTGTAGAGAGTGACAGTGACTGTCAAAATACAAATTTCCGTAATGTAAAGATGAGACTCATGTTTAGTGTGACTGGATTAGTAGGATTATTGAGATTTTTTGTCCTAATAGAAGATTCTACATCTGAGCTGTATGCTTTGTAGTGTGCTTATTCGGACCTAGATGTTCTATTCAGTATTCAGTACATTAAATGCCTTGGCCTTGGTCTTGAGGGTTGGTATCTTGGCCTTGAGAGTTGGTGGCTTGGTCCCATCACTGGAAGTAACAGGGAGACCACTCACCTGAAAAATCTGAAAAAGTCAGGGAACGAATTACAAAGTGGTCAGAGAAATGTCAAAGGAAACTATTCTAGGCCAACCCCACTGGACAAAAATTGGTACCAAATTTTTTTCTGCTTGCTTCGCTCGCATGTTGTTTGTACCCTTACTTTTGAATTTGTGGTCAAAAGAAATTGCTTGGCCTAGCTGGGGGTCTACCTCCCAATCTCTCTGGTGTATCGTTGAAATTTTGCCCGCCCTACTGGAAAAGTCAGGGAATTTTATGTGCTCTGGAAAGTGATCACCCAAGAAGTACACTGTGGGCCATAAAAAACGTGCCACTTTACTTCTGTCCATATCTTCGCCAATTATTGACCGATTTTCATAATTTTTTTCATTGGTACATTCTGTGGACGATTAGCAATAAAATGATTATTGAATATCCTGCCTCATTTTAACTGTGTTGCTACACTACCTTGTGAAATACAAATGCAAAAAAAAACTAGCAATCATAAACAGCGTGTTGGTGCACGAAATATACTTCCAGCCAAAATGCAGTGAATGATCTGTACGGTGCTAGACTTTGTTAGATCTGTGTCTTTGGATATCTGGAGTATTGAGCGATATGTTTGTTTCTGGCCTTTGTGGCTTAGCAAGCCTACCATTTCATCCTCAGTGATCATGTTCTCTTCAGTACATGTAGCCTATGCTTCAGTCTGCTGGTTTAATGCCTTTGGTCAGTGCTGCGTGTTTCCCGAATTTCTTTTAATAACATTCCCACTCTTTCCCCATTGCAGTTATCTCAAAAATTATGCCAGTATTCTCAGAAAACTGTATTTTTCGAACCGGTACAAGTTCTTTATCATAGCTTTGTCTCCACTGCTAAATGGCACGTTACATCACCGGTATATCGCCAGTGCATTAAAAATTAATATTTACGACAATATAATCTGCTTTTGTTTACGAACATCAGAAATGTACGTGAAACTAAACATAATTTAATTGTCGTATAAAAATTGATAAAAATTGTTTCAGAAAATGATTTTTTTTGCATATATATTATAGTGATTATAGTGATTTTTAAAAATTTAACTTTCACATGGTAGTGTAGCAACGCATTTATGGAGTGGTGGAATCTATAATAATCACATTATCGCAAATTGTCCGCAGAGTGTGCCAGTGAAAGAATTTTGAAAATCGGTTAATAATTGGCGAAGATACGGACAAAAGTAAAGTGGCACGTTTTTTGACCCACCCTGTATATATTGGATGGCAGCCTGAATTTAACAAGGATAAGGGGGGTGAGCGACGGGTTAAAGTATGAAATGAAAAAGTGTGGCCCCCCTGGCCTCCCCACTCATGAAAAGCTGGTGTTGGCACTGCATATTACGGTAGATGTTACATGTGACTGGTAGATGTTATATCTGTAAAATAACAGCATTTCCGTTTACTTGATGCTGGCAAATGAAGAATACTCAGCCTATCAAGATCATTTTTCACCTATTAGCAAGATGTTTCTAGTTCTCAATTCGTGGCACGCAATATGATAACAACAATATGGCTTTTGAAGAAGTGTATCTTTTTTTATTCTTCATGGCAGGCCATCACAACTTCAAGCATTTGTGTTACATTCATGTCTTTGTGATTAATCCATGTATTTTTTTAAAATCTGCATTTTATGATTAGTTTATCACACCTCACATTAACATTATAGATGAAATATGTTTACTGGTTACGTCACCGAACAGGCAATTTCTTTCTATTCACTATTAATTTTTAGCTAGTGCTACATATTTGAGATGCCACAGCACGAAAGCAAATGTAAATATATTATTCTATGCATGACAAAATTGTCGTATCCAAAAGCACAGATCTATATATCATTATTTATGATCAGATCTCAAGCAAATGTCAGCCTAATAACAACAGTGGTGAATCCAGAAATTAGGAATAAGAGGGGGCGGAAGTGTAGAGGCTAGGGGCTGGGAAAGGGGCAGTGCCCCTCCTGATGAATTTTTGAAAATTTTATGCAAAAATGATGCATTTTGTGCTAAATTTGCACTTGTTTTAAGATGCATCCAGTGATTAAGGGGGGGAAGGGAGCCGCCCCTCTCGCTTGAATCCGCCACAGAATAACAATGAACCAGAATTTTACAAAGTACAGTAAACTTTTCAATAACATCAGAATCATTGTAATGGCAATTTTCAAGTTCAATAACAGCCAAAAATGTCCCGAGATTAACTTTGGAATAAGTACAATTTTGATATCTCTTCTCAAGCCAACCGACATGGCCAAGGGCTGAATGAATATTTGAAGAACATTCATAAATTGTATCATCATTATTTTAATACATAATGTAACACCTGAATGTTAAATTAAAAATACAAGTTTACATTATGCATTATATTTTAATTTAATATCATAATCAAATTATTGACTGAGTATTTGTGTCAGCAAAATCTTGCACATAGTTTCAAAACTAAATATAGGCAAGCCACAAAAGTTACTAGTTTAACACATAAACTGCATGGCTTGGGTGATTTTCCAATGCGATTCAAGAATCTGCAGTGAAATGCACTGGGCAGAATCAGTATTTTCAACAGTTTTACAGTTAATCTATATATAAATCTATGCTCTTATCAAAACACCATAATCAGCCACAGTCTCCAATGTTTTTCTAATATGACGCAATTACCTAACACAACTAATGATACAACATTATAGATGACATTAGACTGGCAGTTAAGCTACGAAATGTTCAATAACAGTAGCCATTTCTGAGCTACAAGTCATTATATTATATACAAATGCCACTAGACTGTATGCGAAAGATTTGAATTTTGGATATAAGCTGAAAAATATTACTGTGAAATTAAACCATCAACATAAACAGTGCAGAAAAAGAACCATTAGCAGTAGCAAACAATGCTCAAAGTCATATAATATACATCGGAGTTGCAGGAACAATGTCCGACATTCAAATAACGTCCGTCAGCAACTCAGCATAAGTCGATGTCAAAGTTTATTCCATTCTTCACGCTCTCGGATTTCTTTCTTCACTTCCTCCAGATACGGCTGCAGATATCTTGTATCCTGAAACATGTATCATACTGCTGACATACTGTTTCTTCTATGCCATTAATGATATTCTATCATTATTTATAGTATACTTAGTTATTTATTAAAAACCATTTGACTACACGACCTTTGTGTGTCAAAGTGTTAATAAACTAGATAATACTTTGACATCAAGCGTCAACATGGATGCTTCATTGGCTCTGCATATCACTCGCATTATATCTGACTTTGTATGACCTAGACCCTTGACCTCACAACCTTCATATGCGAATGGTCTAAGCATCATGGTATATCTGACGGTGATACTTCAAGATGTTCGTTGGATATCGGGTGCCAATGTTTTTAGTATCTCACAATGTGGCAACCTTGACCTTCCTAGTCAGTTTCTGTCAACAGAGCAACCTATTAAACAATGTTTCGAGTTGTAAAAGTCCCTCCATTGGGTTAAAAGATATCACAATAAATGGACACACTGATGATTGGATGCACCAGTGAACGAAAACCGGAAAATACACCAAATCCTGTGCAAATACCTGGTCCCAGGGCCATCACTGTTCATTCATTCATCCGCTTGCCATACTCTTATCTGTCAGGACTTGACTGATGTTAACTTTGGAATGTTCAATAAATAAGACTTACAGTTAATACAGTATTTTAACCATTGGCAACTAGCAACTAATCACCCTATCTCATTCTTCAGCACGACCATCGCTATGACTTTGCAAAATGCGCCAACAGTTTCACTATTACACCATAATTAACTGATTATTTGCAATAAAATTCACAATAACAATAATAATGAAGCAGAGAGACCAGTAAAATAACATTTTCAATGCAATGTTTGAAGGTATTGAATCGGCTGTAGACAACACTACATAATGTGATCTATTATTTGTATTGCTGCGAAAACGCCCAGGTGATACTTAGCCCATTAGATAAGGATTTTGGGCAGATATTTAACCAAATAACTTGACCTGAGAAACAGTAACCCAGGCCCTATCTCGAACCGTTTCTGAGATATGGCAACTTATTGGCTAGAAGTCACACATTTTTCCCACCCTCCTCCCTTTCATTTAGCACCCCTGCTCAAAGTGACCCCTTCAAATTTATGGAAAAGCTTTACAGATCCTGAAACTAGAGTCTTTCAAGCAGCCGATGGTAAAGATTTGGTGATCCTAGCTTGCATCGTTTTTGACTGATCCACCCTTGTGATGAATAGGCAGACAGATGAACAGAATTGCGATGGCTAGGACGCGCTACATCAGTAGCTGCTATCGCGCGCAATAATGGGATCACTCATACTGAAGATTCTAAGGGATGCATTTATCGAATAAAATCAGCAACTTAAATAATGCACTACGGCTGACAATAACACCACATGTAATGTTCTATAGATCATCACAATAATTTTTCGTTTTACCAGAGATGCAGTGGATTCAAAAATCACATCCATATATCACTAAACACTAACACTAAACATGATGATTAAAAACAACAGTTCAATCAATCAATCTGGAATTTTTTTCAAGAATTGTACCATGTCATATGATGTCCACTCCTCCTTTGGTAAGATTTCCTTGCGCATTGATAGATAGAGAGCACGGGTGATACGGTATTGACGTGCCTCTGCCACCTCCTTCGGCAATCGGCGCACGGCTTCCACTACATCCGGAGTATCTCGAAGTGTGTCGTCATCCATCAGACCTGACCAACAAATACACTGACATCAGTCTCAGTCAGCAGCAACATTAATCTAATGCAGAAAAACACCTTGGCAATATCTAAGTTTCTACGTGCAACCCTGAATTATACACAAAGAACTGGCTTCAGCCCGCAAGTGGTGCACTAGCATAGTTCTTTTATTAAGTCTCTTGCTCATTACATTCAGATAAATTTTAGCACTACTGAAGCTGAAGCTTTCCAAAATCATGTACAATGCCCAATCCCACTGCAGAAAGCAGAAACTAAAATTAGACTTGAACCATCACACAAACAGTAACACTGCCTCTTTTTATACTGTCAATGACTTCTACATGCCTAAGTAATTTTTCATTCCAAAATGATAAGCATGAGCTCCTCTTTACTTTCTTTACATATGCTTAACTAACAGTGACTGACTTAGCACAGAATGTGGTAGAGATTGTACTATTACAGCAGCAAAAATGACAATGGATATCAACAACCAATAACAACCTGATATCATTATGAGATAGGGTTATACGATAATGGCAATATGGATTGGCAACAGAATATTCTACAGTTAAAAAACAAAATTAATGCACCAAAACAAATGTAAACAAAACTGTGTGCAACTTATTCTGTTGTTACATAAAAATCAATAAAAAAACAAGCACAAACAAATAAACCAAAATGCATCTAAATCTAACAATCTAACACATGCTGATAAATAATTGATCAATATAATTATGTTACTGTTGATATTTTTTTATCATCAACTAAAATTGACTAGAACAGTGAACCATATTTTGGTAACACAGTAGTATGCAAGTTGTATCAAACTAAGCTGTAACAAATAAAAATGCTAAATCTACTAAATATAAATAAATTAGAGCTGTCAGATTGAGGCGTTAACTTAACATGTTAAAAAATTAACACGCATTATAAATAACAATTTACTAATTTTTGTGAAGCAGAGTTTCAATATTCTATTTAGCTGCTGTTATTTGACGATCGAGTAATACTGAAGTAATTAAAAATTGTTTTGCTGCAGTTCCATAACTACTGTCATGGTCCTGTGACATAGCCACACGTTTGTCAGTCATCATTCCAGCGCATCGTCTCGATGCAGTCCACATACAATATCAGCAATACAGTGATGCGTTAGTAACACATTAACTAGTTAAAAACATGCATTAAAAAATTCAACACAATGCATCAACATGCTAAAAATATTAACGCTTCAACAGCTCTAAAATAAAAAAATATGTATTGTCTATACCAAGCTGGTTGAAGTAGGAATTGCGGTATGCCCATTTGCTCATTGCATATCTCCATCCTGCACAGCATGCAAAATTACGTCAGGTGAAGCCATAGAAGTACTACATACCAAATGCTTAGTTCCAAATTAGCGCTTCTAGCCATCTACTTTTGCAAACAGTGTTCAATATTTTTCTTGTTGTTAACAATTTTAGAATATTTGCATGGAACAATAAACACTAACAACGTACTAGTGCTAGTGTTAAGAAATCATGTGTCCATTTATTGAAAGACTCATTTCTTGAAAAATTCTGGTTGAAAAATATTAAAAGCTCCGCCCATCAGTGCATCTGACAGGGAAGTCCAGACTCCCTGAACTGTCTGTGGACGTAAAAATGTAAAAAAAAATCCAATGACAATTTTTGGGCCGTAGGCGATCACCTCATAAGGTGTTTTTTTTGGTTACGGGTGAAATAAAACTGCTAAATAATATTACACTAATATGGTCAAATTAAACAAGTTTTTTGCCTGCTGCTTTATCGTCAGCGTTTGAGGATTTTGCCCCAGGCTCCCACAGGTTTTCTGCCTCTTGACTCTGCTGGGGACATCGGGCCCAGAGACCCTGAAAATTCAACCTTGCTTACGTCGCTGGACTTACGGATCATTGCATAAATGCATGGGGTTCTGTGAGCGATTGTCACACTTGTGTAGGGTTCCGCTGCAGCAAAAAGGTTGAAAAATACTGCAATAGGGCTATAGATCACTTAATCTAAGAAGGCTAGAATTTGCCACAAGCATGATCTCCTAGCTCATATACAGGTTACGGCAATGCTAAACTATGCATGCGAGGCTGTCTTTACAGGGGATGCAGGGGTCAAAATCACAAGAACAGTTAAGTAATCACAAGTGAGAGCAGCCGACATAAATTTTGGGCATCTTATTTGCCCGAGTTTGTGTGACACCCTGTTAGTCTCTGTGACTGTCACCAGAAGTAGCAAAATTCCGTTTTGGATTTATCTTACTTATCTTCTGCCAAAAAGGAATTCAGTAATGCTTGCTCTCTGTCTGCAGTAAGACTTTGCTGCTGACATACTGTTGTCTACATATCGCCTGCTGGCTAGTGATTTGCAGCAATACCCATTTTAGGAAGCGGGTACCTGGTTGCAATTACCCGGGTACACAGACCTGGTTTTAACTTTTAAGTAACTGAGAATAATGACACTTCAGTGACACGTACAATACATACCCCAACAAATATTTTTTACAAAGCTAATTTTTGTATAAAACATCAGTAATGTGTTTACAGTATAAAACTGCATAGGGTTTACGTCAAAGCTGTCTAAGAAATGTATTAACATAATGCTTTAATATACGCATATTTAACGTGCGTTAAAAATTAACACACAGATGTAAATTTACTGAATTTTGTGAAGCAGAAACTCCAATATTTAGAAACTGTTTTGTTGCCGTTCCATCAAGACTGTCACAGTCCTGCGACACAGGTACAACTTCATGGGCTTCATTCTAGTCACCCTCTCGATGTAGTGCACCTAAAATATCAGCAATATTAATTATGCATTATTAACGCGTTAACACGTGCATGCATTAACAAAATTAATGCACTGCGTTTACACGCTGAAAAAATTAACGATTCGACAGCTCTAGTTTACATCCAGCAACAAAATGACACGAAGCTGAATTTTTTTCCATGTAAAACTTCACCACAAAGATCACAAAGTGCGATTTTCCACTCACTTTGTCGGCATTTGGTGCAAAAACAGATATCAATTACCCGGATTTCGAACCAGGTAATATATTTTGAAACCGGGTCTGGGTATGCGGTACTTGCTAAAAATCACTACTGCTGGCCACAAAGTAGCTGTATAACTGCCGCCCGCCTCGCATGCATAGTTTAGCATGGCCCACAGGTTGCGGCGTGTCGAGCAGTTTCACCATCTTCTGTACATGATCTCATTATATTTGGTGCTGATGCAATCAGTACACCGCTTGCAGTTGGTGCATCAGTGCTGTCTTTAGTGACATCATCGTTGTTGTTATAATTCCAGACAATTTTTTCGCTGAGACATAAATTTTACATTCTACAGCTTGGGCCTTCTTCTTCTTCATCTTCGGAGTACGATCAAACTTCAACAAGTTGAAGACTCCTGACCAGTAGTGGTTGTGGACATGCCGGCAGTGCAGAGTGCATAACGAAAAATCTTGAAGGATATCCCAGTGCATAAGGTGTTAATTAAAATAGAGAAGTATCTCTGACTCCTCATGGAAGGGTCGCGACTCCCTTTCACCAAAATCACCAGCGCATTTCACTATTTAGGCCGTAGATTTCGTGGACTTAATTTTTTGACATACCTTTATTTGTCTTGCGATTCAATATTGTTCTATAATGTCCTACCGATTTCAAGTAAACCCCAACAGAAAATTAATTCATTACTGAGGACGCCCAATGACTTCCTAGCGATGAGATGTCTTGATTTGACATCGATCACAATGCCATGTCAGCAGTTGCGCTATTCAAACGTTGTTCAACACATTAAAAACTTAAATTCAATGTGTTTACAAATTCATTCATTATCTTTATTTACCGCTTTTTGCTACTTTACTATGTCTCCAGTACGCCATTTTGTCCTTCAAACATAAACATCCGTAGAATAACTTAAATTCTAATTCCAAAAAGAGTCAGCACAAAGATTCGATTTTACAGAAACTCGAAACGCGATTCAATCTGTTTCGAATTTCGATGAACGGATTATAAATTACGGGCATTATTATCGATATTCCAAAATTCATCTGTGATAACGACCGTTACAAGTATTCTTCTTCTTCTTTTCCAATAATGCACATATCCTCTTGCGAGTAATGTCGTGCATGTCTTCTTTTCCAATAATGCACATATTGCAAGGTAGTAGACAAATTTTATTGTTTTACCTCAATGCAAAATACCCACACACGATTAGTCCAAATTAGACCTGGCAGCCGAAGCCGAAGCCGCAAAAGCTGAGCCGCAAAATATCCGAGCCGAGTCGCTCGAGCCGCAAAATTTTTCAGGTTGTATTACTAAACTGTACGTAATTTTATTAGTTTATTTATGCCTATCTGTAAGTTGTAAGGTGTAAGAAGCGTCGCTCTGGATACGTAGCAACAGCATCTGCAATGGCATCCAAGAGGGGGAGGATAATCGAAGCATGAATTCATTTTTAAAAATGTGAAAATTTTGCACGAAAATGCATTATTTTTGCATAAAATTTTCACAATTTTTTGCGCAAAAGGCAAGTCCCTTCCCCAGATCCCACCACTTACCCTTCCGTCCCCTATTCCAGAATTCTGGATCCGCCACTGATCATTCGCTCCTGCATTCTACCGGTTAGGCATATCTGTGAGCATTTTGCTGCTGTTGGGCGGACATTTTGGTGGATCACAAATATCTTATCTGTGAGTGTGACCACGTGTGATGTACAAGTAATTTGAGCACAGCTCACGAGACGCGCGAAAAAGCTTATAGCAGTTCCTGTTCGCAGGTAATCGTAGTCTATCTCCAGCCATTTCGTCGTGCAGCCAAAAATCGCCAAAAAATCACGTTAAGTCAATATTTTTAGAGTTCAAGGTCATTCAAGGTCATCGATGTTCATAAATCCAAAAAGCCTGTCACAAGTGCTTGTTATGATAAGCAGCATGTCTGTGCCTATCTGCAACCGTGTTCACGCTACACGTGATAATTGGGGTAAAATAACCACTTTTTATGGGGTAGCTCTCTTTGACGCCCGCCTGCGCCGGCCTCCTTAAACCTAGGGGTCGGGACTTAAACTGCTGAAATCCACGTTAAATGCTGAAAATTTCATGCGCAGGTTGTCTTGGTCTATCTCCACCCATTGAGTCGCAATTCAGTGTTGAAATGTGCGCTGCATCCAAAAATTGCGAAAAATTCACTAAAAACCTGTTTTTGAGGGGTTCAGGGTCGTTCAAGGTCATCGATGTTCATGAATTCAAAAAGCCTGTCACCAGTGCTTGTTATGATAAGCAGCATGTATGTACCTATCTGCAACCGTTTTCACATTATTCGAGCCAATAACGGCAAAATGACGTCTTTTTAGGGGGGTACC
>Ga0056128_1005157_pt1 | contig 16404 bp, 9 predicted proteins | sample WorMetLIZISLAND2_FD_71113 | JGI IMG/M metagenome (GOLD analysis project Ga0056128, IMG submission 71113) | Marine gutless worms symbiont microbial communities from Max Planck institute for Marine Microbiology, Germany - Olavius geniculatus... ... | reverse complement strand
AAGCCACGCTGCCCTAGATAGGCAGCGGTGGGCAGCGATAGTAAGAATGGCGTCAGACACCAACGGGCATTGAGCCCACGGTTGTCGATGATGATGATGATGATGATGATAGTGACGAATCGAATAATGGTCTCGTGGCCGACAATGTTTATTGTTTAGTTAAAATAATACAGAAGGATGAAAAGATTATTGCTGCTGTACAACTTGAAATTAAACTGTTTGATTTATTTCTATCGGTCTATACAGCTCACTGTCGAAATGCATTGCACAGACTCCGTGTTCATATGAACATTATCTTGTTATGGCTATCAACATCGATGACCTTGAACTATCCTGAACCCCCAAAATTAGGGGTTTTAGTGAATTTTTCGCGATTTCGGGCTGCGACACACATTTCAAGAGTGAATTGCGACGCTGGAGATAGACCAATACAACTTGCTGCACTTGCAACAAGTTGTATTGTGACATTTTTGCATTAAACGTTGATTTTAGCAGTCCAAGTCCTGATCCCTTACGTTCAAGAAGGCCTGCGCATCCGGATGTCACAGAGGGTAGCCCGCTAAATGGTTATTTACCGCTATTTGGCGTGAAAACGATTGCAAATAGGCACAGATATGCTACTTATAATAACAAGCACTGGTGATGAGCTTTTAGTATTAACATCGACGACCTTAAACGAGTTTGAACCCCCAAAATAGGAGGGTTTATTGATTTGTTTGCGATTTTCGGCTGCAGCGCACATTTCAAGAGTAACTTAGGAACAAAAAAGGAGATAGACCAAGACGACCTGCCAACATGGAACCGCTATAGGCTGTCGCGCATCTCATGAGCATTAGCCCACATTTTTAACCCACGACACCGCTGTTCTCTGCACCTGCGCGATGAAGCTTTGCTGTGATTGTGACATTTAGTGTCACGCGGTTATGTTATTGGCTGATTGACAGGTCGTCCGGTAGAGTACGGAAGTTACATGAGCGTCAACGACGGCGTCTTGCGATCACATCATCACTTCGCGTCTCATCATCATCATCATCATCAGCATCATCAACTTCAGCCGCATCAGTCGAACCTCGGTCGAACCAACTTCACCAACAAGCAGCTGACCGAACTCGAGAAGGAGTTTCATTTCAACAAGTACCTCACGCGCGCCAGGCGCATCGAAATAGCCTCAGCGCTTGGCCTTAACGAAACGCAGGTTAGACTGGTGATCGTCGATAACTACAATTAGCCTAGTTTAATCTGAGTGTGTAAATTGTACTTACTACACGCTTTACTGAAAAAGTCGTCACCGGCAGACTGCAGTAGTTCAGCCGCAGAATTAGCGTTGAATTTAGTTCCACCATATAGACATAAGCTTCGCCAATAATAGGGCACCGGGGCACGTGACCACTCGACTTCGACTGTTTAACTTTTAGACCACTTTAGAGCAGCATAAACTCTGACACTCGACTCTGTATTGGACCTATCTGTATGTCACTTTTTAATTATTTTCCGTTAGTTTCATGCCTTCCTCGCACCAAATCCTATTCCCGCCACTGAATTTAGACGATAGCTGTACGTGTAGGTTAAAATATGCAGTGCACCAAAATGCAAGCGCGTTTAGTTTCAAACTGTATCGCATCGTTTACAGTGACAGAATGTTGCATCGGCGCTGCGTATCGACAATGATTAACGATAGGGCCATCAGGCTTCGTATCAGTCACCAATAATCTGATGTTTCTGAACGCAGGTGAAGATCTGGTTCCAGAACCGGCGAATGAAGCAGAAAAAGCGCGTCAAAGAGAACCAGCTTCACACCGGAAACGGAAACGCTAGCAACGAGATCTCGCAGAGCACGAACGAGAATTCGCGAGATGGATCTCCAGGAGTGATGGTAGAGCCGCTACAAGCCGATGACAGTCGCTAGCAAAATTCTACACAATAAATTCCCCTTTCTCGTTCTAATCTAAACTTGGTTATTTTTCTGCGTAATCCGGCATCGAAATGGTTAGCCCACATAACGACTTGAACGTAGCGTTCAAATGGTTAACCCTTAATAAATAATGCATGCTGTAACTGAATGATGCATAGGTCTAATGTAGGCTAAAGACATCGATTTATAACCAGAACCGATACAAAATTAGGCGAAAATAATGACAAAGGAATTGATTGACACCAGTAATTAGAAAAAAGACCAATACCAAAGCTGCCAGGCGAAAAATCCAAGACATAAGCGTGAAGTACGTAGGCTGCAATACGGAGACCGAAGCCGAAGCCGCGGTTTGTCTGGTCTTAAGACTACGGAATATAGGCCTAGTCGAACGAATAAGAGATGCGTGGTAAGAGTGGAAACGGCAGGAAAAACATTAGGCCTCTCTGTGTGAACGAGACTGGGGCGCTGAGGAAATGAGCCCGGAAGATTATCCTTGTAAGATACGGCAAACCTAATGCGTATTGAAACAAGCAATATTTATTAGTGATTTTACAACCGAAACCTATTCCAAACCTTTAACTATAAAAAACCAAAGCAAAACAGTAGATAACGGATAAGCCATACGATAAAGCTGAGCATGCTATTTTCTATGAAAAAAAACGTGAAGTCGAGCAATGTTCACTCAAATAATTACAATGCCTTTTGGAGCTTAGTATGAGACAGCCGCGGTGTGAAATAAGTGACGACATCAGTAATCTAGACGCCCGCTAATGGTTAGTGGCTATATTGTTGTTTCCTTTATCTAAAGAGCCGCAACTATATTTTGTCTTTCTTTTTTACATGACGACAGATTATCTCGCACACGGAAGAACAAACGGAAGAACGTTTTCCTAGCATTTTCACCATTCCGACAGTAATTATTCTGATTTGTCTGCTTCTAGAATATGTGTTATGTGCGTTTGTAAGGGAAAGTGTGCATAGCCGGTAACTGATAGTCACACGGCAGGGGCTAGTTCAGAGTTGGATATGGGTCGGGTCGGGACTCGGAAAGGATCCGACTGTAATACAGGGTAACTTACAGGCCAAAAACGGGGCCACTTTGTTTTACGGCTTGTAACTTTTTGAAGTACTGATCAGATTGACATCAGATTTGGCAGAAATTAACGTCATTTTATGATTAACATTAAGTTGTAATTTAGTTAAACCAACTTTGGAAAACAAAGTGGCGCCATCTATAGCGAATGGCAATAGCCATAACAAATAGAGAACTTTTAATGGTTTAGTTAGGTGAAAAAAAGATCAAATTTCGGCAAACATCGAACTTGTAAAGGACCTCATCCGCAGTCATAAAATTGCTCTGCACACTCACAAAAGTTCGCACAAAATTAAAAGACAGGAGAGCATTTAACGATTGTTTGTGCATTGCAAAGCATAATCTTTAGCTGAAAACCTACAAAATATTGTCAAGTTTAATGCCATTCACTAAATGGTGCCACTTTATTTTTAAAAGTTGTTTTTAAACAAATTACACAATTAATGCTGAGAATAAAGTGACACATTCGGTGCCGACATCGTCAACTTTTCTGAAGTTAAGCTGTAACACAAAATGGCCCCGTTTTTGGCTATATAATAATAATAATTATAATAATCTGACTTGTAAAGCGCCAGTATGTGCTAAAAGAAAGACTTCAGTGGCTCAAAATGAGTGGTAGAATTTATGTTTACTGAATTTTAGTCATTTTTGGCTCAGCCGGAGCAGATTTAATTGTATGCTTGTTGTTTGAAATTGATTGAGATTTAACTTTTATGGTAAATGCATTTTGTTTTACACGACGTGTAAAACTTGACAGTCTAGATATTAGAATCTGTTCGACCTTCTTATTTTGACTGCACGAAAACGTTTTCACTTTGTTGAAAATCATTATTTAACAACATCAGCATCCGATTCTCAGATAAAGATTATTAAGTCATTTTGCCCGACGGTTGATGTTTCCAGAGACTGTTGCATAACACAGTAGATCTATGCGAACATTTATTAATTACTGAAAATGCAGGTGCTTGTTTCGTGACTTGTCGATCTAGTCAAACACAGCTCAGCTTCGCGGTAAAAAGGGTACTGTTTCGTATTGTTTTTTTTTATCGCGTTTAATTGTACATACGATGATGCGTAATTCTTTGCATTGCCTAGACAGGGTGTTTACTGTAACGATAGAAATAACATTTGTACATTGTTAACTAATACGCCACAATGTTATGCCGTAGTATTTGTAGTTAAAACTTTGCCGTCAATCAAGTTTTCTTTTGTCACTATTTTGTTTACTGACGCCGCTCACGGTTGTGTTGAACTCGTATATCATCAATCACGATTCCATTCTTTGCGGACAGTCGAAAGGACGATATGTCGATGCTGATTGTAACAAGACCAAACTCATTTGGTATGTGGCGAAATCGCTCTACTTTTATTTGCCAGGAAACAGCAGCAATATGTAATTGCATGTTTTGGCTGGGAATTTGACCCCCAAATCTCGCTTTTTCTCAAAGAGCCAGAGATACCATCTAACAGTGTGTCCTTAGACCCAACAGGTGTACCTGCCAAATGGCGTGTAGGCCCTAATCCGACGAACGGTTTAAGTAGGGTGCACGAATGTGACAGACGACAGACCACGCTACGGAAAGATAGGTAGCTATAGGCAGGCCCGTCGAGAGCCACAACGGGCCCGGGGAAACATTCTCGCGGGGCCCCTCTGCATGGGGAAAATGTTTAAAATTTTCTTTTTAAAATGGCGCATTTTGGTATAGGCTACTTTGTATTTTTTGAGCTACGGCGGGGCCCTCAAACGTCGCGGAGCCCAGGGTAACTTACCCGCTTACTTCACCCTCTCGACGGGCCTGCAGGGGCTATACGCGAAATAGCTTGCGCTAGAGCGATTTCGCCTAACTGACGATAGCAGTGACATTACTGGTCTCGAATTCCTATAGCTTTTATTAATCGACTCATGTCGATCGATACTGATATGCAATACGTGTATATTCGCTTCTTCTTTGTATACTGAAGCGACACGTTTTCGATCGTATAATTATAGCAATCTGTGTGTGTCTCAGCAAAGAATATCTCGATACTGTCACTTGTGCTCGTCGTGTTTTCTCGCGTTATGAACTTACAGGGCGACAAACCGGTGCCATGCAAAACAGCAAATCAACAAACAAAACCCCAGAGACATTTTGGCATTTTGGCTCGGTAAAACGAATGGAGGATTCCGGGCGCAGATTGAGTAAGAATTTTTATACTAGCAAATTTGAAAAGCCAAATCTTACAAATAGATCGACAGAAAGACAAAATAAAGTACTAGTAGGGTCGTTTGATAAATAAGTTACAAAACAGCGTCTTTCTCTTAGTTTTTTATCACAAAAAAGCGAAATATACGCCTTGTGTGGAATTGTATTCTGAATGTGTAAAATTTTTTGATGATGACGTCATTATTGTGACGTCATTTGTTCATAGACACATTCTATATGTGTATTATTGTTTCCACCAGTAATCTAGGCCTATCATAACTCGCAAGTGACAAACGGCATAAGAACGAGAAAAATAAATAAAGTTAAAAATTTAATGTTCCCTCTTTAAAATTCAAAGATTGTTGTTTCATTTTTCAACATATCGTTTTAGTTCTCTCAGACATTTGTCTTATCAACGAGCTTCTGAATGCCCGATGCAAAGAACGATGCTGGCTGCTGTGCGTTTTCTTACACCAAACGTGTACTGTTCTTATCGTAAAACACTTTCGCCATATACTGGATGTATGTCAAAGTAAATCTGATTTGCATTAAGACTTTTTGCCTACAAAAAAACAATAACCGCAAGCTGTTCGTTACGAGATGATTTCAGTGTCAACGTCGCCGTTTTGACGTTTATAAATGACGTCACCGTGATGTCATCCTAATAAAACTCATAGCTGCTACTCAGAATTAAATTCTTTACAAAACGCATATTTTACATTTTTAATATTTGCAAAACTAACAAAATGACGCTGTTCTGTAACTTAATTATCGAACGACCCTCGTATAACTAGGCCTACAGTTTATCTCTTTTCCTGAGCGTAAGAAATAACACGAGCTGGGGGTCCCGCGGATTTTTTAAAAAGAAATTTGGGTATAAAATGGTTCGGTATGGGGTCATTTCATTTTTAGAAATCAGGCAGAGATTTGGGGGTAAAAAGTTCAAACCTGGATAACTGCTGGATGCTGTGCAATTGACTTAAACTTTCGCTTTAGCATTTTCTGGGGGTTTTTGACGTAATTTCGAGCGTATGGTGGGTGAATGATTACAACGCGTGTAGGCCTATACCAATTTTGTACACCAAGCTTCATCGTTGGAACACTGGCGTACGAGAAAAAGATAGGCCTACGTCGACAGTGAACTATCCGAAGCGACCGCCGACCGCCAGCTCGTCAAACGTATTTCTCTTGTGACTGTTAGGCCTAGAGGCCAAGCGACGAACTGCTGCTGTTGCTGATGATGATGATGACGATGATGATGACGACGGTAAATAACGATGCGGCAGATGATGAAATCTGCTCAGTTGCGTCACCAGGTCAGCGAAGTCCGACAACAGAACGTTGAGCCGAGCCGTCAGGCTGTCGATCTGTTCCAGTTTCTCTGCAGATAATAACAGTATGGACTAACTGTAGGCCTAGTATTGGTGCTGGTGATAATAGGCTAGTTGTAGTAGTCGCAGCTTATAAGTCGAAGAAAATGTGTAAAAATTTTAACGGTTATGAGCTGAAAATATTAGTTTCGGTTTTGTTTTCGGCCGAAAATGGATGCCTATTTTCGTTTTCGTTTTCGTTTTGGCCAAAATTCAAATGTCGTTTTCGGCGCTGGTTTCGTTTTTGGTCGAAAACGTAAAAGCCGGTTTCAGTTGGTTTCTAGTTATGACTGAAGATATTCATTCTAACTTAACAGAACAAGAAAGATCGAAAGCTGACAAGAGTCAAAGGCACAGATGACGGGAATACACCCGGTGATCGAACCTTGTTCATTGACAAGACTGGCGATAGACGGCGCTGCTGCTAGAGGCGATAACATGAGATGACCAATGGTCAGTAATGTCGTCACAAGACAACAGAACATTTTGCTCCTTGTTATCTGGACACAGTAAATATCATACATGCACACACAATCACGCCTGCTCTATGACGCTCGTTTCTTCAGACATCTTGTTTACCTACTTACATTCTCACGCTCAATGGCGAATACAACGGAAATAGGCTAACTGTCCACTAACTAATCTCTTGTTCTAGTCCTATATAGGCCCCCTCCCCGCATTTCGTCAGTTGCTTAATCATACATTAAATGCTTTTAATTAATTGAATGGCCTATTTTGTGCTGACGTGCCGTTAAGAAACTACTTACTCGCTCACTCACTTAATCTAGAGGAAGCTTGACCGCATGGAAATTTTCTGAACTTCCTCTAGTTTAAGCAACTGACGAAATGCGGGAGGGGCCTATATAGGACTAGAACAAGAGATAAGTTAGTGGACAGTTAGCTAGTGGACAATTTTTGGCTGTCGGAAAAATTGTCAGAAAATTTTTTCCAGTCAGACAATTGTTGTCCAAAATGCAACCAGGCTGTAGCATATTTATGTCAAAAAACTGTTCAGTTTACACACTGTTAAAGAGGGGTTTTATGATTAACGATAAAAAACGCGCAGATACTATTTTTTCAGCATTACAAAGTCCAACTCGGTCACATAGTCTGTAAAGTTCGATCTGCTGACAGTGTGTATTGGTGGTGCCAGTGGTGTGGCTGCAGACGGTGCTGCGCTAAGACCCCCAGCCTGCGATAAGACTAGGCTTATTCGTTTACATTGTAATCCCTTCAACAAATTACGATCTAGCGCTGCACAATTATCGCGCAATATCGTGCATGCAATTCGGAACGATTATCCAATTTACGCGCGACTGCCTTGCAAAGCGTGCAACAGCGTAAGTACTGTAGTGATTATTACGTCGTGCTCTTGTTACTGTTGCTACTGCTGCAGCTGTTAGGCGGAATCGCTTCTTGCAATGCAAACGATTCCGCCTACTGCTACCCATTTCTGCGTAGCGTGTTCTGTCTGTCTGTCGTCTGTCACATGCGTGCAGTGCACCCTGCTTAAACTGTTCGACCGATTTAGATGCTATTTGGCAGGTAGCCTACACTTGTGTGGTCTAATGAAACATCGTGTTAGATGAGGTTCCTAGGGCCAGGAGAAAAAGACATTTGCGGGTCGAACTCCCAACCAAAACACCATGCAATTGCCTCGCTACTACAACTGGCCTTCGGCCTCGATTTTCTGGCGTTTTATGTTTTACTGCTGGTGTTTTTTCGTCTATTTTTTTATTTCGCCACGATATCTCCGAGCTCTCTCGGCTGATCACCGTGGAAATTTGCCACGTGATCGGAAGTTGGTTCAGTTTTGTAATCCAAGTCCGAAAATTTGTTTTTTTTCTTCCAAAAAATGGGACACAAAAGCGTACAAAATTCGGCGAGGTTCGGAGAATTTTAAACTTCGATTGCAAATATCCACAAAACGGATTAAGATATCGAAATTTGGACCATGTCTTAATCAAAAACAATTACTCCCGCGTTTGATGACAGAAATTTCGCGAACTTCAGTCCACTGACAACTGAGTTAGAAAACTAAACTCTGATCTACCAAAAATCAACTTTTTCGGAAGACCATGACATCGCCAAACTTCTCCACGTGATATGCCACAAGACATATAAACATTGGGTACAAAAGTTTGAAAAGCTCCAAAAATTTGGAATGCGGAAGAAAACATGCATGATTTGGCGGATTTGGGAAAATTTTGGACTTTGGTCGCAAATATTTCTGAAACGGATCCAGAGGCGCGTTTCGCACTTTTTTATTTCTCTGAGAATCTCTGAGATTTTCTGAGAATATCTGAGATGCTGCGTTGAATTCGCGTTTCGCACCTGCCTTTTTTCTGAGATTCTCAGAGAATCTCAGAAAAATAAAAAAAGTGCGAAACGCGCCTCAGATGTCAAAAATTGGGAAAGCAATTGATCATTTACAACCCCTTTCACGTTGGATGAAAAAAATGGCGAACTTTGGTCCACTGGCAAAAATAGCAAAACTACATAAAACACGGCACACTGTTGGTTAATAAAATGTCAGATATATACGTACTGTGAAGCCAGGCAGAGAGACAAGCAGCAGCAGAAGCAATGAGAAAGTATCGTAGCGTTTTGACGACTTATACTGTAGCATGTCACCATCGCCCACGTGAGCACGGCGCCACACCCACTTCGGATCGGATCTGTCAGCACGAAACTCACTTCAGTTGAGTGACCTCTACGAGACAGTCAGTCACGAGGCTAACATCACGACATAATATCACAAGTCATTTCCACACTACGACATGCTTCAAGCCCGAACCCCATTCACTTCGAATTGTTGTGAATTCAGGGCGACTGAAAACACGAGACCGGACATCGCGAGACTGTACAACGCCAGACCATATACGAGTATACTATAGCAAGGGTGGCCATCGTAAATCAATGCACAAATTAACGCCAGGTTTCACGATCTTGTGACACCTCCACGAGTTCGTCTGTCTTCATTCCGGTCAACCTCTTGTCATAGTCCACGTACTTCAGTCTCGGCCGACGGAGATTGGGCTTTACACGATGGCGTGCTGAACTACGATCATGCAGCCAATCTTGGCCAGTGAAAATGTTCGTCCTACTGTCAAGCAAGTTACGCGCCGGTAGAGTTTTTACGCGCGAAAGCAGCTACTGCTTTCAGCTGGTCTTAGCCATCGCAATTCTGTCCGTCCTTCCGTCTGTTTGACACACGGTTGGATCAGTCAAAAACGGTGCAAGCTAGAATCACCAAATCTTTACCGTCGGCTGCCTGGAAGACACTAGTTTCAGGAACCGTAAAGCTTTTCCATAACTTCGAAAAGAGTCACCCCAAACGAAAGCGCTAAATGAAAGGGGGTGGGAAAAATTTGCGATTTTTAGCAAGTAAGTCGTTGTATTTCAATAACGGTGCGAGATAGGGCCTATAGGTTACTATTAATCACTAATAGAAAGTCGTACACTGGTTTTCGATTGCCACCGAATTCAATGACCTAGGATGACCTTGAACGCTAAAATAGGGGGTTTTATGGATTTTTTGGCGATTTGGGGCTGCGAGACACATTTTAAAAGCGAATTGCGCCGAAACCAATTGAAATGGAAAAGCTGCATACGACATTTTCAGCATTGAACGTAGATTTCGACGGTCTAAGTCTCGGTTTTTTAGGTTCAAGAAAACCTGAGCATGAGGGCATCAAACTCCCGTAAAAGTCGTTATTTTAGGCCTATCGTTGTTGGTCAGTCTTTCGTGAAAACGGTTGCAGATAGACATGGGCATGCTGCCTATCAGTACAAGCACTATAGCGATGAGCTTGTCAGTCGTATCAACATCGATGCCTTTGAAAGACCATAACCTTCCAAAATAAGGGGTTTTTATTGATTTTTGCGATCTTCGGCTGCAGCGCACACTTCAAGAATGAACTGCGATGAAATGGCTGGAGATCGACGACAGTTTGCGAACAGGAACTGCTATGGGCTTTCGCGCGTCTCGTGAGCATTAGCTCAAATTTTTTGTTACGTTTTAGCACCACTCATCTAAAATGCCTCAGCAAAGCAACTTCCGCTTTTTATCAGCAGAAGTGTAGGGTTCAGACCCTCAATTAGGCTAAACCTAAGTCCTGATGCTTTATCTTGTCTCTGCCTTTAATGGGTTTTGGTCTTGTATTTTTGGTCTCGGACCTGCAAAAGTAGGCCTATGCCAAATGTTAGTCTATCCTACACAGCAGGTCTGCAGTTAATTTTGCTGTGGTATATCCCGTTGTACTGTATGAGTAGACCACAGTCCGTAGAACCAACGTATTAACGACAGATAACTCCACGCTGAATCCTGGTTTAGCCCCCGTCCCCCGGTCCCCATAATTTCGCCTTGGGGCCCCATACGCATTCTCACATCACGTCGCTTATCCTTTACAAACGTACAAAACACGCTTAAAGATCAGCTAAAAGCTAAACACGTTCTGCGGAGGAGTGGATAAACGTCCTGCCGTAGGCTTATCTAGACCTACAATAAGCTTACATTAATACATCACGTTGAATACAATATTATAGATTTGTAGAGAGCCATTGTACAGTTCCATATGAAGAGAAAGCGATTCAGCAAATTTAAAGTCATCAATCTCCCTGAGCTATTTGCCCCGTGTATGGTCTCATCCGTTGCAGTCGCCTGCATCGTGCGAGCCACACAGTGTTCTGAAGCTAAGTATTACGTTTTAGTCCATCACATGATTTGCTCTTGAATTGTTCAGTGAGTTGTCTAAGTTGGATGAAATTACACTGTGTCCCAAAAAACATCCCCGACATTTTTGACTGTAACTTGCAAACCAATTAGCAGATTTTGACAATTTTCGGTAAGAATATTTCTGACACAACTTGCCATCAAATGACCGTTTAGTTTTCCACATTACCCAATGTATGCTTTTGCACTACCTAGGGAAAGCAGATCAAGCGAAATATGTGTTGAAATAAACAGAAAACCTGAAAAAGAACATCTGCGACATTATCGATCGTAACCTGAAGAAAGATTAGCAGATTTTAATAACTTTTGGCAGAAATATTTCTGACACAACTGGCTATTAAATGAGTGTTTTAGTTTCCACCTAACCCAACGTCTGCTTTTGCACTACGGTACCTGGTGAAAGCAGACCAAGCATAATACGTGTTAAAATAAATTGAAAAAAACGTCAATAAATTCCATATATCCTAATCTGTGGGCCCTAACAGCCGGTCTATTACAAGATTTGACTGTCATGCAGCAGTGTGTCTACCAGATGAAGTTTAGGAATGTTTGAAGAGTCAAGAAGCGACCGGTACAGCCTGCATTGGTCTAGACCAGAACTTTATTGATACTGCTGTGAATGTTTTACGCGCGACAACAGAATGTTTCGCGCGTCTTAGCCATGGCATAGGCGTCTGTCTGTCCGTCTCCTTGCCTGTGTTCGCATAGTGGGCCAACACTTCAAGCAATTTTACTGCAGGCAGTTGAAAAATAGACAACTGGATGAAATGTCAGCCAAAGTGTCAGAAATGTGAACAAAATGTGTTTTACGCGTTATGTTAATTAAGCAATCATATCGCATTGGATTAAAAAAAGTGATATTTCGCTGGCTGTTTTTTCCAAATAGTGCAGAAACAAATGCTAGGTGAGGTGGAAAACTGAATGGTCATTTGGTGGCAAGTTGTATCAGGAATATTCGTACCAAAAATTATCAAAATCTGATAATTGGTTATCAAGTTACAGTCAAAAATGTCGGGGATACTTTTTTGAGACACAAAAGAGGACGTGACCTTTGCTCAAATTACCTGTGTTTTTAAATACTGGGCTGTAATAGCTTGAGAAAAATCACTTTAACGACGTGGGTTTGATCTGCGTAGGCTACACGTACACTAGGTCTGTACAAGCAGCCATTTTGAAGCCTCACTCAGAGCGGTCGACGAGCCATGACTATAGCCCTGAACAGTAATGTAAAGCTACAAAGTTTCTGGGAAGTAAGCACGCAAAATGGCCGTGTGCGTGTGTGTTAAATCAGCAGAAATGAAGAAGTCGTTTGAGTGCGTGTGACGAGGTTGGCTTAAGCCACTGCAGTGACGAGACACGCTCTGCCAACAGTGCTGTCAGTTCAGTTCAGTAACAGCATTTTGTTCACGCACGTGACAAGTGTTACAACAAAAGCTATGACGACTGCGCTGATAACTGCGTGTAAATATCTCAGCTTTTGGCTGGCGAATGAACAGTTATCAGGAATGTGGTCTCGGTCGAGACGTCTCAGTCTCGAGAAGGTCTCGAGACGTACTAACGTCTCGTCTCGGAGCAATATGTCTCGGTCTCGGCCCAGTAGGTCTCGTCTCGGGTCTCGGGCCATTGCGTCTCGTCGAGACGTTTTGTGCAGGCGCGCGCCGTACATGCTGTAGCTGCAGTTAGAGTGATACTAACAAGCATGACATTTTATTTGTGGCTTAGGCCTAAGACATATTCGTTTACTGAATTTTAACTCTTTCACTCACTTATTTATCATAAAGCAGAACTATGTCATGTCAGTCTTTTTTCGTCATAAAATGATTTCGTCGCAATGAAGATAAAATGCATGATGTCAGAATGAATACTATCAGCCAAATGTAGACGACGTATAAAGCTATGATCAGCTGTAGTTTACTAATTTTAGTTGCTTGCAAATTGCGATAAACATGATGGCTCATGTCTTCAGCACTGCAGTTGCAATTCTTTTGGTGCAAGCCGTTAATTAATCAGTGATAATTGTTGAAATAAATGGCAAAAACTCACAGTATCAGAAATAAAAAGCGCTTACCATGGTGCGAGTTAATCCGTATAATTTTTTTCATTGTCAATGTGTTTCACCATAGGCCTACGTCACGGAAAACGTCTCGATGAGACGTTGAAGCTCCCGAGACTCTCCAGTACTCGGCCAGCGTCTCGGAAGCTGCAACGTCTCGTCTCGGTCTTGGAAACATGGGTCTCGGATCTCGTCTCGGTCTCGGCTCAGAAGGTCTCGTGCACATCCCTGACAGTTACTATCCAACTGTCAGTGACGTGTTCTTGAGTTCCGACGGCAAACTGTTCCACTCTGACAGACCAGCCAGGAGCGTCCATCCCCATCAGCACCAGGATACAACCTCCCCCAACTCGGATGCCCTCCCCTTCCATTCTTCTCTCCCTTTTTCTCCCCTATCCCGACCCATCCCATATTTCCCTCCCTTCTCTATTCTTTCCTTTCCTTCTGTCCTTTCCCTGTCCATCCCCTTAGAAGTAGAACCTCTTGAATCCAGCTAGGGGCCTAGAAAAGAGCTGTAAGGTCCCCAATCCGGGTCTAGACGGAGCCAAAGCCGAAATCGTATTTGGTGTATTTTAACCTTTAACATATGACATCTGGTGGCAATAAATGCAATTATTTTCCATATAATTAACTGTCCAAATTTAGTGCAGTTTTAACAATATAGGCAGACAAGGATGGAGTGGCACCACAACTTTTAAAGAACCGTAGGCAAGGCCGTATTGCTTGGAGTTTGTCCTTCCCTCTCTTTCCCTTTTCCCCTTTCCCTTCCCTTCGAAGTAGGAAACTTCAAATCCAGTTAGGGGATCTGGAGGAGCGCTGTGAGCAAGTGTGTGTGTGAAACGAAGGCGCGGAACAAATTTTAAAAGTGAAGGCACAAATAATTTGCGAGCGAAGCCAGCAGAAAAAAATTGGATCTGTTGTGCGCATAATTTTCGCATTCTGTGCCACGCGTTTCTAGGCAAGTTGAGACCGAAAAAATATTCTCCTCCAGTTTTCTTTTTTTACTTTCCCTAACTTTATCTATAGGAGGCATGTGCCTCCACCTGTCAATGGAGCGGACGCCCCTGGGACCAGCAGCAGAGAAGCAGAGGACCAAAGCCCACAGTCATATCATGTACAGTAGTAGGCCTATTCATAGTAGTAAAGGGTCAGAACAGCGGGGCTCAATTTCCTAAGGGGTCAAAAGTTGTTTGACCCCCACACAAACTGCTGACCCTTCGCAAGTCCAAAAAGTTGACGGTTGACTCCTAAAACTTACATCTGATGCACGCTTTTCATGCAATTAACGGCATTACTTAGCTTTCCCCAAAATACTTGTAGCCCATTTGCAGTACTTAGGAAAGTGGTCTTTAGAAATACAGGGAGTAACTGCTGCATTTGCTTCACCTACAAAGTTGCGGTTTTTGCAAACAATTTTATGCGTGGTAAACTGTCCTCAACCAGCCATAAGTTACGACAGGCCTATACAGCGGAAAGTGCAACTCGAGCACAAAAGACAGAATTAATGTATCAACAATACGCAACATTGACACAATATTCTCTCTAGATAACAATGAAAAAATATAAAAACAATGCAAAAAACCACTAATCACGTTTCTTCAAAAACTAATTCACAATTATACAAGGGGCTATCGTATATTCTTATATACAAATGAAAAATTCACAAACGTATTTGTTAGGGCTTTCACAAAATCAAATGCCAAGGGGCTTCACTTTGGTAAATCAAACTACAGACAACAAGTGTTACACAACAGCGAGTTTGATTATCTGTGCTTTGCATTAGCACTCCAAATCGTTTCGATTTAAAACTCTATGACGTCATAATTACACTGACGTCACATCCCCAACACGCCCACATGAGTACACACGAAAAGTGCGTTTTACAGTTACTGATGTATAGACTATAACAAAAATTTTAGTCTAATATGTCAAAGCTCAAAACTTTTGACGGTCCCTCCTTCGTACATCACTAACACAACAATTATTAATTAATAACGAAAACAAAAACTACTGAATATACAAACGACGCCGAGTTATGAACGCCATCACAATCAATGACTAGATGTAATAATCATTTACAAACACTGACCTGCAAAACTGTGTGACCTTGAATAACCCTGCAATGTTATTCCGTGTCAAAATCAGTTTTTACGTGCAACAGCAGCTACTGCTGTAGCCCATCTTAGCCATCGCAATTCTGTCTGTCTGTCTTTCCGTCACACGGGTGAATCAGTCAAAAACAGCGCAAGCTAGGATCACCAAATGTTCACCATCAGCTGCCTGGAAGACTCTAGTTTCAGGATCAGTAAAGCTTTTCCATAAATTCGAAAGGGGTCACCCAGATCGGGGGCACTAAATGAAAGGGGTAGGGAAAATTTGCGATTTCAGCCGATACGGCGTTGGCAGAGCGAGACAGGTGACGCCCTCTGGTGAATACAAGTAAAACACTATAGATATTTAGCCGCCGGTCGTCTGGCGCCCTCTGGCGACTGATTTTGTTTTACTGGGCTTTCAAACATGCAGCGCTGTTGCGCGTTCCCCTTTGCGTTAGCTGGACTCATCTTGTCTACACAGGTTTGACTAGATCTTTTGCTTCGCTTTTGTTGACAACTAACCTTTCGATTTTAATCCAATATAGGCCGTTACTGTTAAGAAAGAAAAAATTAAAATATTATTATCTTAACTTTAAAATTTACTGTGCGTTAAATAACATTGAGTAAAAATTTACATAACGGATATAGGCCTACCCATTCTCACAAGCGGCTTTCACAGTTTACAATGCTATGTAAGGGCGATATGAGTCAACACTCAAAAACGGCTTTGACTTAGCTTAGCTTGGCACCTAGTAAAAGTATCTACAATGAAATTTTGTTTAGGATATACAGGGTGGTCCAGCTAAAGTGAAGCCAACTTACATTTACTGGTAACATTTGAATGGATAGGTAAAATTCAATGATTTTTTGCAAATGTAAACTGCATACAACAAGAAGTGGTGTGATGCAAATTTTAAGAAATCCAGCATCGATTTTTTGATGAGTCGGTCAAGGCTTGATCTGCA
>Ga0056128_1005156_pt1 | contig 16404 bp, 7 predicted proteins | sample WorMetLIZISLAND2_FD_71113 | JGI IMG/M metagenome (GOLD analysis project Ga0056128, IMG submission 71113) | Marine gutless worms symbiont microbial communities from Max Planck institute for Marine Microbiology, Germany - Olavius geniculatus... ... | reverse complement strand
GTATGGTCCCTGTCCTCGGAAGGGAATGAAAAAGTTGGTCACTGGTCTACTTATAGCAAATCTTTGACTCGGCCATAAAACGCATCCGACATATTACGTTGGACAGCTGGATACTGCTGTTGCATAGCATGACGTCACCATTGCCTTCGTCTGCAGTGGCTAGGAAGCCAGATGAAGATGCGAATGTCCGATCCATTAGGCAGAGCGAGTTGCACGATAGACTTACGAACTGAGTACGAGTCCGATTGCGCGGTAATGACATTAGGAGCAGGGCTGCTGCTGCTGCTGGCGATTGGGCGCTGTAAGGACGCACATCGGCTGAGTGACGATCAAGAAGCTCGCCGCCGGCAGACTCTGTCCACTCCCCGGCATTCAGGGTGGTCCGACGACTTGGGTGGTTTCTGTTGTTCCATGGATGCAAACATCTTCGGTGACAAGACAGTTGTGGAGGGACACCGTCGGCGTCAGTATAGGGCGGATGTTTTTTTACCCATGTTGCTGCTGTTAATTACTTATCAGCAGTTAATTGAAATTCTACCGCTGCATGTGATAATGCGTAAACGGTTTTGATTGAGGAAGTTTGGACGCCGGTGGGAGGCCTGAGCCCAGTGGCGTATTTGGGATTTCAGAAAGGGATTGGCTATCGAATTACAGGGTTTTAAAAATTGAGGGGTTTGGTGGGAGACCCCCTGTTGGTGGGAGGCCTGGGACCCGGGGCCCCCCGGGCTCCCCTAAATCCGGCCCTGCTGCCACCCAAGAAACCAGGCACCCAAGATGCCATACAATCGCGCGGAGTGACGGCTTGATGAACGTGATGGTTTCGTCGTGAGCTGAGCAGAACTGGACGGTCGAGACGGCCCATCACATTTGTCTCACTGCGCCGGTGGCCACTGGCTTCACTGTCAGCGTTGCTGCTCATCGAGTATACTATCTCGGCCAAGTGCTCCTTTGTCTGAGCTGCTCGGCCAGACCAAGTGGTCGACGTCGGTCGTCGTTGTGTTCATCGTCAGCGTCGTCGTCGTCGTTATTGTAGCTGATTTCCAACCGTTTATCCCCTAGTATACACACAGCTCATTGCCTTAGCAACAGTATTCGAAGCCTCTTGCATACACGTTAATTTCCTTCGTTGTAATATACGCTTATGCGTTTAAATTTTGTTATGTTTTTTTATTTCTATTACGCTTTGTTGCGAATAAAGAAAGGCAATTTTATACTAAAAAACGAATGACTAAACTAAACTAGCATTAAGAACTATACTATACTGAGAATTAACGGGAATTAGTGGTGAGCAGACGGTTTCGTTTATTATTGCGCCAGGAAAAACGGCCACAAGTACGAAGCGAGTCCGAACGAGTGCGTTTGCAATTCTGCATTTTTCAGCCCATGCAATTTTCGTTGTGCGGCATTTCTATGTCTCGCATTTCCAATCACTCTCTATAGGGCACTCGCACGGCCCGGAATGTCGCCGTAATTGTGTTGCAGCGTACTTGTAATTGCCGCTTTAGCGTCAACCAAGACATAGGCCACTCATCACGCGCAATCGTACTTAATGACTCCTTACATCTGTTAACAGCTGCTGTATGGTTGGTCGCTGTTATGCTTGTACATCAAACCGACGCACATTTTTCTACTCGATGTCTCGTTTGCACCACGATCGCTCTTTCCGGATGTCTAGAACGGTAGGAAAGAAGACGCCAAGGGTGCATTGCCACTGACACTGGATCGGCATCGTCCGTGCTTGCAGGTCAACAAGCGCCTGTATCATAATGAAGACTGAACGCACGTGCCGGTCGGAAGTAGACGGGCGTCTTCTGTGTAACCATCGCTCGCAGTTACATGATACTGACGGCCCACCTCACCAAACGTAGGCCTACTTCTGGATATCGTTCTGCATATCGACATTCAAGGCATATGCCATGACGATACCGTCCGAAAAATAACAAAACGTTTTCTTGGTGTTAAACAATATATTGCCTTGCCGTAATTGTTATTCTCTGCAATCCTTTCAGTCATTAATAAATGTTTACGCGGCCGTCACTCGTTGGGCAGCCCAAGCGCCGACCGTAAACTTGGCCTAATTGAGTAATATCCTGTCGGTGCCTACGATTTACTCGGCACTAGACGGACGGCCGCATACAATGTCGGCACTGGGCCTCGATATGTTCGTCCGCAGTTCTAAACAGTTCGCTGATTTACAATGTGCATATATGCAGCTCATCGGCGTGAAACGTGATGTCGCAGCTCAGCAGGATATTAGCGCCGCTCGCTGGTCGCTGAATCACTCGTGGTCCGGCTTCTGTCTGTTGCGTAGCTTGCGCACGCAGTGATTGTGGTTAGCAGCGACGTACGTGCACTTTGCGTTGCGTCTGTCGTCGCTTAACTGCCCGTGCATGATGTACAGTGCAGCGGCGAACGACTGTGAATGAATGTTACTATAGACTGCTACGTCGACGTAGATGAACTGTGGCGCTGCTGCTGCTGCTGCTGATGTTGATGATGCTGATATCGGCTGATGGTTGTACGTGGGGTTGGCTCGTCTAATTAACAGCGCTTGTCGTTGCCTATTGCTATAGTTGCTATCCGTACATCCAAGACCGTTGTTCGTCCGCCAAATACAGCAAAGTGTGATGCGGACAAACGTGCTGTGGAAAACGGCCCGTCAGACCGGAAGCTAATTTCGCTCACCGTTTGCCTCTGGCGGGATTAAGTCGGGATTATGGATTTGTTCGTTCTGTTCAAATTTATTTTTTATACGGATCTGCACTTTGCTTGGTATGCTGTGGCTCCGGCAGAATGAGGACAAATTAGCGTAGTCTGTCATGATGCAAAAACAATAAGATTAATTGTTTTAATCTTATCAGTCATTTCGGAAGTAAAATAATGAAATTGAATTGCGCAACAAAGTTGTGCAGTCTGTGCATTGCATTGGATATAGTTTCCACTTTTTATTAGCGTTGCAATGATGAGTGAAAATTATACGAAAAAATTTATAACATTTATGAATCAAATATTAATGTAATCCCCAGTGGTTTTGCCCTACTTTGTTTTGTTGTTGACACGCTACGTTCGTTTTATTTGGATGTGCAATAAGTTGGATTTTATTGCAATTTTCATAGTTGTAAATAGAACTGCAGGTGCCACTGGTAACTGGTTGCTGATAAATCAACGACCTAATCGAAGCTTCTGCCGATGGAGAGCAGGAGGGATTTGCACGACATTGCCTGTCAGTTCGTCGGTCGTTCGGTAGGATATAGTTTATGGCTTCTGGTTGAGAAATTCTCGGGCCACACAAGTCGAGAATCGAATCAGCAGGTTGAGCGAGACTGCGTGGTCAGTGGATGAATCTGAGGAGGGACGGGGTGGGTGACTGTATGTGGGGCAGGCCATCCTTCATTGGACACCCGCAATCGTGGCGGTATTTTGACGATTCATATACGCGCATGTCTGTGGTGTTACGTTCTTCGTACATGAGGTGGAGGACTGGGATGGAATGGTATTTCAGCGCATTCTAAGTGCTATATCAGCCCCAATATCCCACTTATGAAATTATGCACTGGCTTTCCATAAAACGACTCGATTGATTTATAGCAATCAAAACCACCAGTCTTTTACGTGGTTAAATCTACCACGATGTTTACTGGTTACATTATTCGACAGATCACGATTTACTGTTGTTCTACCTTCTCCACTCCCCCGCCGTGTACATAAGTCGTCAACAGGTACTTTAAAGGGTGCCGGGTGCGTATGATGAGGTAGAGAAACCGTCACGTAATCCGTCGCGGCTGGTGAGGCTGTGCGCATCGTTCGCTGCTCGATATATAGATTCGATAACATCGACGACGCGCTGCGACTGACCACGACAAACATGGCGGCTCTGTACGTACGCTAGTCTCGTAAATCTACGCTACTATATGCAACAGCTGCGGCTATACTATAGAAGACTCTTTGACTTATACGGCACGTGTCGTGTTTCGCTACTTGCGACATGACACCCGACCAGTGGCCAGTGACCAGCGACTGACCAAGCTAATAAACGCCCATAAAACCGTCTGCTGTTGTCACTTTCAGCGGTGTTCGCATCTCGACTAATCAACGTGTCGAGTTGCTCCTTGACAGCGTTAGCAATACGGCTTATAAGTCTGACTTAAATACGCATAAAGTGAAGTTTCAGTTTGTATGGCAACATTTCGCTGAATGACGGTGTAGCACATGGCATGCAGCTCGTAGTTTAGGTGTTCATAGGCTGTCTCTTCGCAAAGTAAGTTATGTCTTCTATTTTTTACTATCAAATAAAAAGCGTGTCTATTTTTATGCAGTTTGTGAATTGTCACGTGTCTTTTTGTAACACAAGTAGCATTCCGTTCTAACGCGATTTCAGCAATAGGTCTGTTTTAAAATGAGATTGCAGATTTTTAACTGTCATCGCCCAGTCACAAAATAGTTATAACATTGCATCAGCGTGCATGCGTTTGAACATATTGAAAATTCCATCAAAACTTCCAGAAGCACTTAGTTAGTTTAGTGATACTTGGTCTTATGAATTGAAATTAAATCAAGTTCTCCTTTTTTTCTAGTTCCAGCTATATACAGCACCTACCGCATTAGGCGTTGAGCAAGATGTCGAACAAATTAGGGCTAACGTTTTTTTATTCCACGTTTTAAAACTTTTAAAAAAAATTTTCTGGAACGTTTTTACATCCATGCGTTTGAAGTATTTTCTGCTCTGAAACACTGCGGACATACAGGTCATAATGCAATATTAAAGCGTCAACAGCCGCTCTGTCTTGATTTCATTCCGCAGTGGTTGGTTAACTGGCAGTATTATATTAAGCAAATTGCGTCGTTACAGCGTCGGTCCAGTCCAGCAGTGCTGCAGAGACTGGAAATAATTATTTTGTCGACCAGCGCCGAGTAATTATCTCCGCGTGCGAGGTCCGTCTATTGGCCGAAACTGACCAACCGACATGCAAGTGACTGGTACCACAGACTGTCGTGCTTTTTCCACTTGGGTGGCGAATGCGATACAGCCTCAGGCAGTGGCACAGCCTCAGAGGTCGGCCCCGTGGTCTGTTTGGAACGCTATGTCTACTATCGGCGTTGTCTCTACTCCACTTCTCTCTTCAACTCTACCCGGACGTGTAGGTTTTCCAAAGCCGTGAGGCCCGTGACACTGCCAAATATTCGGTTTCACGGTTCACCCACAGATTTATCGCGTAATGAATTCTAGTAATGAACGAAGTACTATAGTGTCGAATACTAATCAAAAACGATAGGCATACGCGAATCGCGTGCATCTGTCAGAGTTGCTTAATAGCAGAAGTGCTTCGAGCTATTTACAGACGAATGAAAGCTGCACGGAGAAGCGTTCATAACAGGCTTGTAGAATTGTAGTGATGAGAAACATAAACGTCGTTTTTTTCATTGGAATAGTTTGAGTACCACTTTCTGTTGCTACCAGTGATCTAAAGTGATGTAACAGCTGGCGTTGCGTTGCGTTGCGTCGCGTCAATCTGTCATTTGGAGAGAACAAGTAATTTGAGCAAAGCCCATGAGACGCGCGACAGCCTTAATTGCATAAAAACACTAAACCCCCTATTTTGGTGGTACAAGGTCATTCAAGGTCATCGATGTTGACATCACTAAAAAGCTTGTCACTATTGCTTTTTATGATAAGCAGCATGTCTATGCCTATCTGCAACCGTTTTCACGCTACACGAGCCAATAGCGGTAAAATAACCACTTTAGGGGGGGGTAGCTGTGTTTGATCCCCGCCTGTGCAGGCCTCCTTGAACTTATGGGGTCAGGACTTGGACTGCTAAAATCTACTTTTAATGTTTAAAAATTCATATGCAGGTTATCTTGGTCTATCTTGAGCCATTTCGTTGCAATTCACTGTTGAAATGTGCGTTGCAGCCAGAATTGCGAAAAAAATTCACCAAAAGTTCTCTTTTGGGAGTTCAAGGTCTTTCGAGGTCATCGATGTTGACAAATCTAAAAAGCCCGTCACCAGTGCTTGTTATGATATGCAGCAAGTCTGTACCTATCTGCCAGTCTTCACACTATAAGAGCCAATAGCGGCAAAATAACATTTTAAGGGCTATCCTTTTTGACGCCCTCGTTCGCCCCTCACCCAGGGGCACGAAATTTTGTCACTATAAGCTAGAGTCTTTGGGGCAGCCCACAGTGAAGATTTCGTGATCCTAGCTTGCACCGTTTTGATACAGATCAAGAGTGTGATGGACGGACAGACAGACGGATTGACAGGCACTTAGACGACGGCTAAGACGCGCGCAGCATTACATGATGTCGCGCGTAAAAAGTCGGGAGAAACGGTCAGAAATCTTTAAAAGTGATACACCAAAGTATGTACGGTGCTTATATTATAAAGTAACCAGACTGTATTTTTTCTTCTGGTGAAAACTATTTGTCTTGTAAGCAGGCTGCAGCAATGCGTGCGGAGTGTGGTCCACTCCACGACTGTACGGTCGGTCGCAGGCTGGATTACGCTGACCCGGTGCGGTGTAAACGTGTAATCGTACGCACGCGCCTGCGGCAGGATTCAGTGGATTGCATTGCAGCCAGCAGCGAGCTGCGACTGCGAGTCTAGACGTGCACCTGCCGAGCTGACGCACTCGCGACTCCCGTGCCGTGCCGTGCTGTCGAGCCATTGGGTGAAAACTCCGCTTGACCGCTCGCACTCGCAGCATTTGTTGCGGCCGTAGTACACCAGGCGGCGGCACCGCAGTAGTTTCACAGTGTGACGGGCGGCCACTACGAGTCGACCGGTCTCTAGTACGTACACAGCAGCAGCGACAGATTGTTGATATTTCTCGCCGATCAATGCACGTCGATAAGTCAGAGAAGAGATAACGTTCTGAGTGATCGAGGCAAGCCTGAGAACGCTGACCTCAACCAGCGGGACCTCGCTACCAGTGCCAGGCCGTCCGTCCATCCGACTGTTCCAGACAGCTTATCGGCTGCTGGATATGTTTTATGTTGATTTCTGCCATGCAGCCGCTGAGATCTGGAACACGATCCTGATCTGCACGCCGCACCGGCGAGTTCCGGGAGAAATCCGATAGTACGTCGTGCGTCTCTTTCCGGACGTCGCGGGAGAAAACGAGAAGAAAACATATCGACGTGGTTGAGATAACGACGAGGACGACGGTCGTACGTACGGTAAGTCGCCTGGACTGTATGTGTGGTTTGCACTAGTTGCAGTTGTTGTTGAAATTGATTGGCGTCGTTCAAGTCTTGTGTTTATCGGCTGGCGACGATCGTTCTTCCAGTTCTCGGCTGGCGTCGGCCGGACAAATAACGGGAGAACCTGGCGCGCAAGTGAGTACTGTACACTGGTAGAATAGTAGCAGTCGTTTTGATGAATCGACCGCAATTGGCCGTCTCTGAACGCTATTATGCGACCCGGCCGCCGTCGATCTGTTTCTTCGTCATGCCTGCAGCTATAGGCATATACTTTCTTTCATACGTTACGTCACGATGTGAAATGCGATACGAAAAAAAGTTAACGCGCGCAATCAAAAACTAGGTAGCCACTTACTTCCAGCCACAAGAAACTTAACGAATGAAGAAACTAAAATGTGTCGTCAGTAAGCATAAAACTGCGCGCTTTATATCGCCAAGCAATCGTTAGAGCAATGTAAGAAAAAAGAAAATATTGTAAAACACACTGCTGCACACTCTAGCATTCCGAAAACAATGTCTTAATTGGCTATATAAACATGTCGATGTCGCATGTTGGGACACGAACGGTCGCGGAAAAAGAGAGAGAGGGAGAGAAAGTTACAGACGGTTGAGCAGTAGGTAGTTATCGAGAAGGACAGACGGCCAGCCGAGTGTGTGTGCTAAGTCGGTGCATGGCGTCGTACGGCGACCTGATGACAACTGGCAGACGCTGACGACTGGCGACGTCAAAGGCCATTTGGTTGAAAAGTTTCCGATTTTCAGTCAATGCACTAAGCCTTTTGTTTATCTTTATTCTACTCAATCTATATACCGATGACTAAAGCGTCAAATTTAAAACGTAGCTTAAAACCACGACACTCCATTTTATGAGGTAAATTAACCAATGATGTTAGTATTTTGGCGCCAGTTTTTTACTGTTGTTTTATTCAGTAAGAAACTGATATCTGGACTGGAAATACCATTTTATAGGCTTAACCACTGTGTTAGAAAGCACTGATACTGAATACGTGCCACTTATCGCCTACTACGCGTGGAGGTATTTTATCGTAGGCTTAAATAACGTGGGCGCACTGGGCGGGCGTTCCACTGGTTGGGGACTTGTGGATTGTATTCTGTGCTTTCTGCGTGGTTTGTCTGCGTCGCTTGGAGCAAATACTCGCTAGTAATGCTGTCCGATTCCTGGAAAATATGATTAGATTGGAGTGGGAACTATGCGGCATGCGTGGGATGTGTAGTGAGTAATGTACAATTATTATAGGTCGTATTACTAAATACGGATTATTTACGAACATCTGAGTTGTTAAAGGTTAAAGGTTAAAGGTGTTGATATAGCTCTTAATGGGAACCTCGTCTCAGAGCTACGGAGCGTCACCTGCCGTATGGGATCACATAGTGTTACCTGCCATCCGACACAGGTGAACGCGCCCGCCTTAACTCCAGCCAGATAGGCTGGTACTCGATTTACCTACCCCGGAGAGATGGAAGGCTGAGTTAACCTAAGCAGCTGGTTACATACCGAAATAGTTTATCTACCCGCAGGCAGTCACCCATCGCAGTACTAACCCAGCCCTTCGTAGAGTAACTTTGTTATCGGATGAAACGCGTTACCGCTACGCCACGCCACCAAAAACTGTCACTGGGAAATGTCAGAAAATTGACTGACCAAAATAGGGCCAATTTTATATTACGGTTTCAAACAGACCAAACTGACCTTCTGATTTTTTGGGGACACAAAATATATTCGAATAGTGGGCAGCGGATAGTACAGCACTACTCGCTGGGTGGCTGATAGAGCACGATGACGACTAATGTGCTGTTGTGACTGATAATATAACGATCATTACGATTTGATACAAAACAGATGCGTCCGGGAAGATAGCAAGCATTTAGATAAAATTAGCTGTTATTTGCAGTAGGCTTTGTCTTCGTTGGTGGTCGGGATCTGCACAGTTGCTGTTAACGGTTAGTGATGCTAGCGGTGGGCCGAACTGCCGTTGGAGGTATTAAGACTCGTTTAGCGCAAACTGGTCTCTCGAGTGGCATTATTGGCCATTGTATTATGTGCATTAAAGACTTGTAGCGAATAGTTGGATATTTTATTGCTATGTAGAATTTCCCACGAGCCGCGTATCTCTGTTAACGTCTCACTTCTATACGGCAATAGGCTTACGGTAGACAGTGACTGTAGCTGCGGGGTTGAATGGTCGCTAACGAGAGCACTGTTGTCTGTTGCATTTCAGAATAAAAACTTTTCGGCACATCCCGCCTATACGCCGGAACGCAGACGACTTGCGGAGGTTCTTTTCTAGTTGTTGCTCTTTTTGCACGACCCACCTGAAGATGTCTGTGGCGGCTATTCGGCTGTTCGTCGTTGTCGTTCTGGCGGGCGTCACGTGCTCTGCCAGTTCCATTCGTCCACTGCGGTACAACATCAGCGAGGAAGTCCCCACCAACACGCTGGTCGGAAACGTGCGCGCAGACTACGCCGAGCTCACGTCGACACCAGTCAACACCAACCACCGCTACACACTCCGTCAGCCGTCCCAGTACTTCCGTCTGGTCGGAGGAGTCCTGCGTGCCGCTGGACAGCTCGACCGCGAGCTGCTCTGTCCGTCACGACCTCTGGTGTGTGAGTTAGACGCTGACGTTATACTGCGCGGTCGTCGACTGGTCAGCGTCATCAAAGTCATCGTCAACGTTCTCGACGTCAACGACCACGCCCCCACATTCACCGGACTATCCACCATCCACATTCCAGTTCCGGTCGATGCCGCTGTCGGCGCTTTGTTTCCACTCCCGGCTGCTGACGACGGCGACGCCGGACAGCTGGGAGTGGTGGAGTACCGGCTGGACGGGGTGTTTCCGCGCGACTTGTTCGCACTCAGCACCAATCAGCTGATCGACGGTTCACACGACGTGCGACTGCGTCTCACTGCACCGCTAGCTCGACGTCGTCAGTCCGTCTACACCATGAAACTTGTTGCACTGGACGGAGGTGGAAGCTCCGGTGACCGTCGGCCGCGGTCTGGATCGGTGGACATCATGGTGACGGTGGAACGCTCAGTCGCTCCAGTCGTCGAGTTTGACCCGACGCTGTACACAGCGCGCATCGCCGAAAACTCACCACGACGACATCCGATCATCCACGTGCGCGCGCGACTTCGCCAGCCCGACGACGACTCAGTGCCACCTCCAGACGCTGAGATCGTGTACAGTCTGGGTGACGGAGAGACGGCGGCGTTCGGCATCGACAGTCGCACGGGTCTGGTCTACGTCAACGGCACGATCGACTACGAGCGCGATCGCGTGTTTCGTCTGTCAGTAATTGCTGAGTCCAGCAGTGAGACGATCCCGTCATCCAGCGCTACTGCGTCACTGACGGTCGACGTCACGGATCTCAATGACAACCTGCCCGAGGTGACCATAAACTCACTGACCGCGTCTGGTCGCCCGCAGGTCGCTGAGTCCGCCGGCCAGGGAACGTTCGTGGCGCACGTCGCAGTCGTCGACGCGGACGGGTTTGGTGACAACTCGCGTACGTCATGTGCCGTCCTCGACTTCGCGTCGTCAGAGCCTCTGACGCCGCTGTTTCGCCTGCAGCAGCTGGTCGCCGGCTCGCGGCCCGAGTACAAGCTGGTGACGGCCGTCGACCACTTCGACCGCGAGTCCACCGACACACACCACGTGACCATCACGTGCCGCGACTTCGGCTCGCCCGCTTTGACGTCATCGGTTGACGTCACAGTCGATGTCATGGACGTCAATGACAACGCGCCGCAGTTCTCAGACTACACTTACGTCACGTGGCTTCCGGTGGGCGGGGCCTTGGGCGACCGGAAATTGATTCAACTCTCTGCTAACGATTCGGACGCCGGACAAAACGCCGAGCTGCACTACTCGCTTCAACCGGTCGACCACGCTGACGCTGTCGACTGTATAACTGTCAACGAATCGACTGGAGTCGTGTGGGCAGATTCACGGAAATGCGACGATGCCTTGCTGCAGGCGGGGACTGAGCTAAAGTTTGAGGCTGTTGTATCGGACGGCGGGGACCCCGTGCGCTCGTCAACAGCCAGCGTCATTGTCCGTGTCGTCAGTGCCAGCGACGTACCACGACCTCCACGCTTCACCAACTCCAGCTACGTCATGGCTGCTGACTGCGACGCTCCAGTCGGAAGTCGTATAGGCACGGTATTACCTACTAGCGCCGATCCTCGCGATGACGTCACAATGACGTTTGAGCCGCCGAGCGCCGACTTCCGACTTGACTCGTCGACCGGTGACGTCATTGTCGTGGCTTCCGGTCTGCTGCCCGAAACGGCCGACGCTTCGTCCAGGGTGATCCAGACGAGCGTGGTCGCGGTGGCGAGTCGTCCGAACGCTCCGTCGTCGACGAGTTCAGCCGCCGTCAGCATTCACGTGCGCTGCGGTCTGCCGCGCTTTGTCTTTCCGAACCCTTCCAACGCGACGGTCGTCCTCGCCAGCGACGCTGCTGTCGAGGGCGCTGTTGTTGTGCTGCCGGGTGTGAAAGCGCGGCCGGGGTCCGCGACCCACTTCACCCTGGTCGACTCCAAGAAAGGCCTGTTTCAGATGGACCCGCTGACGGGACTTGTCCGGCTTGTAAAGACACCACCCACAGCGCAGTCAGCGGTCGTCTACCGGCTGAAGCTGAAGGTGGCTGACGAAACAGGTGCGACGGATGTGGGTGAACTAGTAGTCCGCGTGGAAGCGAGTAGTGAGCGGCCAGTAGCGACGGCGGCACTGACTGCACTCATGTCCACCGAGAGAGCGGTCATTGTAGTTGGAATGGCGTGCGGTGCAGCTGGACTTCTGATGGCTGTACTGGCCGCAATCCTCGTCAGTGTTTGGGTTCGTCGTCGTCGAGCCAAGCGAGCCAACAACTACAACTGCAGGTCAGCGTCAAAAACATTTAAAAAAATTTTCTTTGACATTGCTTCATTCGATTATGAGTATACTATACCACAGGTGCAATACAGCATTACTACATCAGTAATATCAGACAAAAATGTCACACGTTATGACATTTTTCTTCTATTATTGATGCAGTGATGTTGTATTACACCTGTGGTCTTTTTGTGTAATTGGGGCACTATAATTTGTTTAGATGTGCTAAGATATGTGTAACGTATTCTTGGTAGCAGCCTGAAACAACTTGGAAGATCGTCAATTTCTTTTATATAAACATGGGGTTGTATGTGCCAAGTGTCAAATTAATTCTGATGAATCAACAGTCTTTTGTGAAGATGGTGACCGCCAAATACTGGCTGATTTTAAAATTTTTTACTCGCACATAATCTGAAAATCTCGCACTTTGAGCATGTCGCTACACTACCGCGTGAAATAGAGGTATTCGAAATTTGCACCGAATCACGGTAACGGCATGTCATCCACGTGCACTAAAAAGAAATGAACATGGTATACGACCAAGCCAAAAAGACCTGCCACAAATTTATCATTCAACACACCCAGTAGCCTGCTATACCTCAGTGTGCTGTCGAACTGATCATATTTCACAATAATCTTGATTTGAAGAGACGCTTGCTTGAGACCTGACTGAAGCAGTTCGTTATATGCGAGACACAGTTGCTCGAAACAGTTGCCGAATGATGTTATCTTCGTTTGCTTCACTGATAAAAATCCATTCGCATTAGCTATATACGCTGAAAATAACTATATGCACCGACACTAACAAAAATGACGTCGGGGTAATGGTTTTTTTTTGTCCGAGAACGACATCTATTTGGTCTCTGGTCGTGACAGTTGATGTATAATATAATTAAGTCATAAATACGCTGGCTTCGTGTTTGTTAATTGCGGAGTCAGAATCAATTAAATCTGTTATTGTGAATTGATGAGTCTTTTTTCTTTTTAGACTGCATGCGATCGTTTCAGTCATTTTAGTTCTTGCGTTTTCGGTGCTCCCAACACCCGTGCTGGAAGTCAGTGATGTGTTAAAATTATGGGCTTAAGCATCACCGAACTCGGCGTAACACAGATCGATATATCGATCATGAGTTGACGTTTTGCTCAGATTGTTATTATGGCGCAGACAGCATGGGATTGCATAGGCCTGTGACATGGCGAGTCACAACTCAAAGCATTAGGAAATCGGAGGCAGAGATCTCAGATGTGTAAGTAAGTAACAGAACCAGACCTATTATTAGATCACCACGCACATTTACAATCGTACTACGCACCTCATTTGTTTATGTAGGCAAACAAGTCGCGTAAGCCGTGTCGAGGGTTGTGTTAATTGAACGTAGCACTTGTTGCGTGCGCGCTGTTGACACGCGACACTCTTTGGCACTTTGTTGACTTTCAACGTCACTTAGCGGAAGATTTGCGGCTTCGCTCTTGCTTTGCCCGGTGACGTATGTGCGCAATTGTAGGTAACTATGTAACTATACTTGGCCTGTATCAGTGTGTTTACAGTGTATCAGCTATAGCTTACAACTTTGTTTAAACATACTGAACAACTCGTTATGTGTGTGGCCGCGAAACGCTTTTAATGTTCGAAATAATTCAGTAGCATTCAGTATTCGGTGAAGTTGCAGTCGTTGAACAAGAATGGTGTTGATCTCTGTTGTGGCTCTTATGATGGATGATAAGTTTCGCGGCATTCCATGCATTGCCAAAGAAGTAAGATGAAAACTTTTAATTGCGCCCCAAAACTGAAAGGTTTGCGGGCTTATTCTTTCGCGTGGAACAGTACACAAATGAACATGGATTTATGTGAAAAAATTGCAAAAAAAATAAATAATCCTCGAAGGCAATCCACAAAGACAGTTTGAGATTAGTTTGTGAATTGCGTTGCAGACTTGACTTACGCCAGTGCCAGAAAATATGAATCGCCGCTTGTCACAAGTATGCGCACTAAACAAGTGCCCACACGTCCCCTTGCCGCCCGGGGCGTCATTTAAAGGGGACTGGGGCGGTCTGCGGATCCCCAAGGATTTATGATTTTAATTTTTCTTTGTAAATCGTACATTTGATACCGTGTTACTGCTGCCTTGCGGTTACTTATACAAAATACTTAAACAAAATAATAGTGAGTTTGTAGACTACATACTTTGATGACAGCGAGTGGTTATGTCGTGTGTAGACTAGAAGCGGCCAGCAAGGCGGCGCGTCTGTCGAGTGGTGTGTCGGAGTGCAGCAGTCTGCGACGCTCGACCGTTGACGCAGACCTCGACGCTGCCGAGTCCAGTCTCGAGATGCCGCCGCTAGGTGGCGCCGACGGCTGCTGCTCTAGGTTACATCCGTTCCACCACGAACGCTTAGAATATTGCACGAAAACCTACATTGCTTACAGGAGACACTGTATACAGTGTTAACTTTAAATAGACAATTTTGGGCGGGAAACAAAATCTCGTCTGGACATAATCCTCTTGACAAAATCCCACGGTCAGAGTTTCCCTCTTAAAACCCATATCTAAGACACAATTTCCCCTATCACTACGATAGAGCATTATTGTCCACAACTTTGTTATGTGTCCCAGCAAGTTTATGGCTGGTAGAATTTTTGGTCGTAGTTAGTGATACTGATTTACGCACGGCGTCGTAGTTGTGAATTGGCCGTTAGGGTTGGGATTAGACTGGGGCTAAGTTAGGGTTTACCAACTACGTTTATGCCGTCTATTTTAAAACATGTCTGATTGCGCCGATGTATCATATTTTACTATGTTAACCTATATTTACTCTATGATATTTTCACCAGAAACTTTTTCTGGTTATTTGCTGGACTGGACTCCATCTACGTTATCTCTAGTGGACCTAGCAGTAGTAAGCCTCTTGAAAAACCTCTGATTGACTGATTGACTGATATTGTTCGTGTGGGAATGATCGGCGTGTGCTGTACAGGACGGCTGGCTGGCTGATGGTGAATGTGGACAGTGATGCTGCGACTGACGTGCATGAGACGCCGAGCGGCGACTCACTGCCGCAGCCGCCGCCCGCCATACTCAAGAACGGCGTCAAGAAAGAGGTCAAGTTCTGCCTCGACGTCAGCGACGAGGACGGACTGAAACGACCGCTCAATCTCTACCAGGCGCTGCCCGAAACCGTTCTGCTCAGGGTGCGCCTTTTTTTATGAAACACCGTGTACATGCACAGTGTCTAAAAAAACAAACAAAATTATTTTCGTTAGAACTGCGTCGAATTTCCACCAACTGTGATAATTTTTGGCACATAGATGGCCAAGACGATAACAAAATTATGTGAGGTACACCGACTTTCTACCTCACATAATTTGCGTCAGCGCGCTATAGTGTTAAATACATCTTTGTGCCAAAAATAGCAGTCTGGGGAAGTTCTGACAAAAACAATTTTGCGTGTTTTTTAGAGACGCTGTATAGTTCGGCGTGTAGACAGTTTCTGTGTCCTCATTTATGTGACCACATATAGTTATTTTTAGATTTGGGTTGCGCAAGAATAGTACGTTCGTTTATTTAATAAACTGAACTAATTAATAATAAACGTTGATTTGATTGCAGCAAAAACAAGATTTTTACGGTCTGAAATTCATTACGGTAATTACTTGTTCGCTGAGCTCGTGCTGAGATGGAGTTAGTTGGCGGTTAGTGCATGGGGCCATGATGGGGCGCGGCTGCAATTAATTGATAAAGCGCGAATCGGTTGGACGCAGGCGCTGCTAAACAACAACATCAGCGTGTCAGTGCGACGACAGAATGGAGACCGTTAATTCTATTGATTGTCACGCCGTGACTGACTGACGTCTCTGTGGGACTGAGACTTTGAGCGGCATCCAGGACAACATCCGTTGACAACAGCAGCACATGCACGTGAACATCTGCGGCACTATAGTTGAGCTCATCACCTCGGACATAAATTATCTCGTGTCGGCGTGTTCTGCTGGGGAAAATGCTCCAGTCAGTGTATAGAAAACAACGCCCGCGCCGGTCGCCCGGTTCACGCTGTGAAGAAAGAAAAGGTCGCGCTCACACCTCTCTCCCGACTCGGTCTTCCTTTTTTCTCTGGCGTCGAGTCGGAAAAGAATTAAGGCAGCAGCGCCGCGGCGCGTCGCGTCAGATGTTGAACGACGGTAGGACTGGTCAGTGAGCGATCTCCCGCTATGCTGCCGCCTCGCACGCCGAGACTGGTGGGACGGACGACCCGCCGCGGCTGACGACAAAAGATTAAAGCCCTAGGACAGAACACCAC